>Ga0302200_10000944_pt1 | contig 28224 bp, 23 predicted proteins | sample II_Bog_N3_1_FD_194585 | JGI IMG/M metagenome (GOLD analysis project Ga0302200, IMG submission 194585) | Peat permafrost microbial communities from Stordalen Mire near Abisko, Sweden - II_Bog_N3_1 | ecosystem: Environmental > Terrestrial > Soil > Wetlands > Peat | place: Sweden: Abisko... | reverse complement strand
TCTTTTTCATATAAAAACAGGTCGGCAACGGCGCGGTCAAACACATAATCGGCTTGGTTTTCTACACTGTTTATCCTGATACATGAATCAGCAATAGCACGCACATTGCGCAGATCCTTTAATTCGCGCACCGCTTTCTCCAAATCAATACTACCCTGTAAAATTAAATCAGATAGTTTGCGGATATGCTCATTATATTCATCAATACGATAAAGGCTCATCCGATTTGCGGCGCCCTGTATATTATCGGCCACATCATCAATCGCGGTAGCTAAAGCATGTATATCCTCACGATCAAACGGGGTGATGAAGTTTTTACCCAGCTCTAAATATATCTGGTGGGTAAGCTCGTCACCCCTGTTTTCAAGTTTGTCTATTTGCTTAAACATCTCTTCCCTTGTTGCTGGGTTTGCGGTGTTTACGGCTTCAACCAATACGGTTGCTATAGCTACAACATTGCTCGCCGCCTGTTCAAATAGCGGGAAAAAGATTTTTTTATCTTTTGGTACAAAGTACTGGAATATGCTGTTAAGTGACATACTTTTTTATCGAATTTCAGCAAAGGTAAGTTTACTGTGTTAATTTAATGTTAATTCTTTAAAACAGGAATGTTAGGGAATTGTAAAGAAGGCTTGGATTTTTGTAAAGTGAACCCAAAAGTAGACCCTAACCCTTCTGTACTGCGCACATTAATGGTTTGCTGGTGCGCCTCAATAATATGTTTAACAATAGCCAAACCTAATCCCGACCCTCCTATCTGTCTTGAGCGGCTGGTATCAGTTCTGAAAAAGCGCTCAAACAAACGTGGAAGAAATTTCTCCTCTATGCCGATGCCATCATCCGTAACTTCAACCAACACCTGGTCGTGCAGTTCAAACAAACTTATGGAGGTACTGCCCCCATCTTTTCCATATTTTAAGGAGTTATCAATAAGGTTTACCAGTACCTGTATTATCTTTTCACGGTCGGCGTTTACAGGTATCGGCTCATCATATTTTTGTTTGAATATTAATTTTATGTTGTGCTGCTTAGCCTTCATCTCCATCGACTCAAAAACCTCTTTAATCAGGTCGTTGATCTTAAATTTAGAATAGTTGATAGCCATCTCGCCTGTCTCCAATTTTGAAATTTCATCAAGGTCCTTGATCAGGTAGCTCAGCCTGTCTACATTGCGCGATGCCTTGGTTAAAAAGTCTTTCGCCATATCAATATCTTCAAACTCGTCATCTTGTATGGCTTCAATATATCCTTGTATGGCAAACAGTGGTGTTTTAAATTCGTGGGAGATATTTGATAAAAAGTCTCTGCGGAACTTCTCCTGCGTACGCAATTCATCAATCTCTGTTTTCTTTTGGCGGGCCCATTCCTTTACTTCCTGCTCCACATCATTTATAGGGTCGGCGCTTACGTGTTCACCCAGGGCATCACGCAGGTCGCGGCCCAGTTTAAGGTTATGGATGAGCTTATAAATAAGTTTAATTTTTGAGTAGATGTACTTCTCTATCAAATAATAAAAAACAAAAAAGCTGGTGGTAATGGTCGCCCCAAAGGTAATCATCACATCATACCAGCTATGCCTAAAATAGTAATTCACGGCCGAAAGGGTAACAGCTACCGCAGCCGCGTTTATTAAAACCAATACACGCAATTTCATACGTTAAAGTTACGATTTGTTAACGAGAGCCGTTGAGGGTGAAGGTTATATTTATGTTAAGGGGGAAGGATTTATAAAACATGTCATTGCGAGGAGGAACGACGAAGCAACCTCGTCGCGTTCAATATACAAGCGACGGGGTTGCCACGCTATCGCTCGCAATGACATCCGGTTTGTATGGAGACGCGCATTATAAATTTACTTACTCGTTTCCAAATCAACAGTAACATTAGCCTCATTTGATAGCACCATGCTGCTGCCGCCAATGCCAAAATCAGAGCGTTTTATTTTGAATACGCCTTTAAAGGAAGCCGTATTGCCTGAAGTTGTATAAATGAATGGAATATCCAGCAACTGGGTTTTATTTTTGATGGTTACATTAAATTGCCCTGTATAATTATCACCGCTCTGGTGTTTTATGGATACAGATTTAAAGGTGATCTTAGGATATTTGGCCACATCAAAAAAAGACTCACCTTTCAGATGTTCATCACGCATATCATTATCACTGTTAATGGTATTTACATCGGCGGTAGCTTCAATAACACTGACACCTAAATTTGCCGGATCAAACTGAATATTTGCCTGCAACCCCCCGATATTACCATCGGTATTAATGCCTAAGTTTTTTATTTTAAAGGTAATAGTTGATTTTGTTACGGTATGTTTTACCTGTGCAAAGGCACAACTCACTAATAAAAAGAGAATTACGGTTAAATATTTTTTATTCATATGTGTATATAACGTAGTTTTCAAACTTAATTATTTATGCGCTGTTATTTTATACATTAGTACGATTAAAAACAGCCGTTAAGGTTTAGCATCAACCAATAGTAACCCATGAAAAATAAATTATTCCTCCTCTTTTTAGCTTTTTCGTTTTCTACCCAGGTACATGCGCAGCAAGGTTTTCCTTTTGCCGATGAAATCCGCGCGTTTAAACACCAGGACACCTTAAACTTTCCAAAAAAGGATGGCATTTTGTTTATCGGCAGTTCATCCATACGTAAGTGGACCGATTTGGAACAACGTTTCGCTAACGAACCGATCATAAGGCGCGGCGTAGGCGGCTGCGAGCTTTGGCAGATTGTAGATTACTATACACCCTATATATTATTCCCCTACCATGCCCGCAAAATATTTATTTATGCCGGTGAGAATGATATAGCGGCAGGAAAATCAGCACAATTTGTGGCCGATGAGTTTACCAAGCTTTGGGTGATGATCAACCAGCAATCGCCTTCGGCTGAGATTTATTTTATGTCGATAAAACCAAGCCCGAGCCGTGCAAAATATTTTACCGAAGTTGATATAGCCAACGCGCTGATAAAAACTTATTTAACCGGCAAACCTAAAAGCCATTTTATTGATGTAGCTACCGTGATCTATAAACCCGGAACTGCCGCGCCCGACTCAAGCCTGTTTCAATCAGATTACCTGCATTTAAATAGCAAAGGGTATGATAAATGGCAAAAAGTATTGCAGCCATACGTAAAGTAATCGCAAAAAAAAGCCCCCCGCCTGGCAGGGAGCTAACTCATAAACACTAAACGTGATACAAAATCTTTAATTAAAGACAGAATATACGTTTATGATCTTCCAGCCATTGCCGGTATTGGCAATGGTTACATAATTGGTACGCACAAAAGTTTTAAATTGCATATCAACTTTTACCACAGCCACATCAGTATTAGTTTCAACTAGTGATGTGCTGGAGGTGCAGTCTTCCTCAATATTTTTTGTGGTATTCAAAAAATCCATCATCTCTTTTTTGGTATAACTAACCAAATGCTTTTTTTGCAGTATGCTAAACTTGGCGGTAGCATCGATCACATCATTTAGGCCATCCAGTTTTCCGCGCATCATAGCATCTACATAGGTATCTATAGCGTGGGTTTTAGTAAGTGCGCCTTCATCGGTCTTATTTGCTTTAACGGCGGTGTTAATCATCAACACGATGGCTAACAGCATAACAGGTTTAAATATTTTCATGGTTTAAGAATTTAGCTTTTAAAATTGTTTATGCCTATTAGACAACGTTTAAAATCAATACGTTGCACCATTTTTTCGATTATTTGTAGATTTAACAGATATTTAACACATGTCTGTCACAACACGTCTCGCCGCATTTAATGATATACCTGTTTTACAGCAACTGATAGCTGAGTCTGTACGCGGACTGAGCAAAGGGTATTATACCGAACAGCAAATTGAAAGCGCCATTAAATACATTTTCGGGGTTGACACCCAACTATTGATTGATGAAACTTATTATGTGGCCGAAGCCGATGACCAGATAATTGCCTGCGGCGGATGGAGCAAAAGGGAAACCTTATATGGCGGCGATCAGCATAAAGAGATTGCCGATCCATTGCTTAACCCTGCAACTGACGCGGCCCGTATCCGCGCGTTTTTTGTACACCCTGGTTGGGCGCGGAGGGGAATTGGCAAAATGATGATAAATTTATGTGAAGCCGAAGCCATTAAAAACGGATTTAAAGCCACTGAACTTGGTGCCACGCTACCCGGTGAACCACTTTATGCAGCCATGGGTTATAAGAGTATTGAACATGTAAATGCTACCATGCCCGATGGCGAATATATTGCTATTGTTAAAATGCGTAAGGAATTATAACAAAAAAGGCCCCGGCAAACCGGGACCTTCTTATCAAAACCCACCACAATTTTTTATTTAAAAGTACTGTTCACACTGGTTATTTTCCAGCCGAATGATTTGTCGAGCGTAACCACATCGGTACGTGTATAACCATCGTATTTAAAGTCGATCTTTATTTTACTTGTATTTTCGTCGTCAGTAAGTACAGTAGTTGTAGTATCTACCGCTCCGCCAGCTACTGCGTTATTTTTCAGGTAATCTAATAATTGCTCCTTGGTAAGTGTGTTTACCCGTTGACCACGTTGCATGTTAAATTGCAGGTCGTCACCTAATACTTTATCTAAATTTTCTGTTTTGCCGTTTGTAATAGCACTGATATAAATGTTTACAACATCTTTTTGTGTTGGTTGAGTAGCATGTGATTTAACTGCGGCATTTGCGGTTATGCAGGCAAGAAGTAAAGCTATACCTGCTACCATTGATTTAAGTGTTTTCATGATCTTGTGTATTAATTTATTGATTAAATTTATACCCATATGACATCACCAGCCATCGAAGTGTTACAAACAATCTATCCTTAAATTAATATTTAACAAACATTTAACATTAGGCACCAATAATTCCAAAACCTTTAACAAACAGAAAGTAAAACAACAATATGGTTGAGTTTAACACCATTATTTTACAATTTAACGAACAAGGCGAAAAAACCGGGTGGACCTATATTGAGATCCCGGCTGATATTGCGCAGCAAATGAAGCCCGGTAATAAAAAATCATTTAGGGTAAGGGGCGTGCTGGACGCTTTCCCTGTAAGCGGACTTGCCCTTATGCCAATGGGCGAGGGTAAGTTTATTATGGCTTTGAAAGCAGAGATAAGAAAAGGCATACACAAAAATGCCGGGGCAATGTTACAGGTAAAGCTTGAAGAAGATAAAGACTACAAAGTAGAGATACCCGATGATTTAATGGAGTGCTTTGATTTTGAACCTGAGGCTTTTGATTTTTTCAACACCCTCGCAAAATCTCACCGCGATTACTTTATCAAATGGATCAACAGTGCCAAAACCAATGAAACTCGTGCTAAGCGAATTGTGAATACTGTTAATGCAATGTTACGCCGGTGGGATTATGGGCAGATGATAAGGGAGATGAGGAAGGAATGATTAAGATGCAAGAAACTCATTTATAAATTCCCTGGGAGTATATACGGGCAAACCAGGAATACTATCCCGCTGTAATAATTTGTCTCTTGAGATAAAGAAATCTAACTTATGCACTATAGCAGTATAATATTGCAGCGCATCCTCAATATCATTTACTTTTGAATGTAAAGCGATTACCGCGGTTTCATGCGATATATCTATAACAGTTACATCGGTTAATAATACCAGCAATAACTCTTTTGCTTGGGCATCACCATAGGCTTTAGAAACCCAATAACCAACAATATGAAGTACTGATGAGGTTATAAACGCATCTGCTCCATCATTTACTACCAATTCAATTATAGTTTTGGCATCGTCGTAATGTTCACGTACAAGAATATAATCCAGTAACACATTGGCATCAAGGAATAATTTAGATGCCATGCTTTTTATCCTGATAGTACATTTCCTTTAAATCAGTCTTCGGGTCTATATCGTGCTTACCAAGTTTTTCAACTAAGTCAATTATCGTCTTACGCTTTGCCGGCTTGGTAATACTCTTAAAATAACGCTCAGTAAGTTCTGATACACTGGTGCCCTGCTTCTCGGCATATAGCTTTGTGCTTTTTAATAAGCTGTCCTCAATTGTCAAATTCAACCGCGTTTTCATATATCAAATATACGCATAATTTAAATTAATGCGCATAATGCTATACGATATAAACAATTCTGTTTGTATGTTCAAAAATTCCACGCACCTGCACATCCGCACATCTCCACATTATACATATCTTTACCAATCCATAATTTTTATTGCTAATAATGAGCGAAGATTTAAACCCGAACGATATACCTGCTAATAGCGAAGAAAAATTACATAACATCACTTCCCTCGACGGATTGTACGAAAACTGGTTCCTGGATTACGCGTCGTATGTAATTCTCGACCGTGCCGTGCCACATATAAATGATGGTTTAAAACCCGTGCAACGCCGTATCCTGCATTCGCTTAAGGAGATGGACGACGGGCGTTTTAACAAAGCCGCCAACGTTATTGGTAACACCATGAAATATCACCCGCATGGTGATGCCTCTATTGGTGATGCCATGGTGCAGATCGGGCAAAAAAACCTGATGATCGATTGCCAGGGTAACTGGGGCGACCCGGTAACCGGCGATTCAGCTGCCGCACCACGTTATATCGAGGCCCGGTTATCAAAGTTCGCGCTCGAGGTTGCTTTTAATGCCGATACTACCATATGGCAGGCCAGTTATGATGGTCGTAATAAAGAGCCTATAACCCTGCCGGTTAAATTCCCTTTACTGTTGGCCCAGGGAGCCGAGGGTATAGCCGTAGGTTTAGCTACCAAAATATTACCACACAATTTTATTGAGCTTTTAGATGCATCAATTGATGTGCTTAAAGGTGGTACCCCCAATTTATTACCCGATTTCCCAACAGGTGGTATGGCTGATGCATCAGCTTATAACGATGGGCAACGGGGCGGAAAAGTTAGGGTGCGCGCGAAAATTATTGAGCGCGATAAAAAAACGCTGGCCATTACTGAGATCCCTTTCAGCACTACAACCGGTGGATTGATAGATAGCGTTATATCGGCCAACGATAAAGGTAAGATCAAGATAAAAAAGATAGAGGATAACACCGCGCAAAATGTGGAGATCGTGATTCACCTGGCACCCGGTATATCGCCGGATGTAACTATCGACGCGCTCTACGCCTTTACCGATTGCGAGGTTTCCATATCGCCAAACACTTGCGTAATACAGGCTGACAAACCGCGCTTTATGAGCGTGAACGATATGCTGACCGAAAGCACGCATTTTACCCGCGAGCTGTTAAAACAGGAACTGCAGATAAAGCTGAAGGAACTGATGGAAAAGATCTTCTTCAGCTCATTGCTGAAGATCTTTATTCAGGAGGGCATGTACAAGCATGCTGATTACGAAAGCTCATCAAACTTTGAGCAGGTACTGGAAGTGCTGAACCGACTGTTCGAACCATTCTTCCCGCAGTTTTACAGGGAGATATTGCCTGATGATTACAAAAAACTGATTGATAAGCCGATGAGCAGCATCACCCGTTTTGATGTGAAGAAAACGGATGAGCAGATCAAAGCTTTAGAGGCTGAAATAAAAACGGTAAAGCATCACCTTAAACACCTTACCGAATACACTATTGATTGGTTTGCCAAACTAAAAGAGAAATACGGCAAAGGCCGCGAGCGTAAAACCGAACTGCGCACATTTGATAAAGTTGAAGCCGCGCAGGTAGCATTAGCCAACGTTAAGCTGTATGTTAACAATGAAGACGGCTTTATAGGTTCAGGTCTTAAGAAAGAAGAAGCGGTTAAGTTTGTTTGCGACTGTTCTGATATAGACGAAATAATTGTTTTCCGCGAAGACGGTAAATGTGTGATAACTAAGGTGCAGGACAAGGTTTTTGTCGGCAAGGATATTATCCACGTCGCTGTATTTAAAAAGAACGATGAGCGCACCGTTTATAACCTCATCTACAAGGATGGTGCAAGCGGTGTAAGCTATGTTAAACGTTTCTCGGTAACTGGTGTAACCCGCGATAAGGAATATGACCTTACCAAAGGTTCAAAAGCATCAAAGGTATTATACTTTAGCGCTAACCCTAACGGCGAGGCTGAGATCATCAACATACAGCTTAAACCACACTCTAAGCTTAAAAAGCTGCAGTTTGATGAGGATTTTGCCAACATAGCCATTAAAGGTCGTGGCTCGATGGGTAATATTGTAACCAAATACCCGGTTAAAAAGATCACACTTAAAAGTAAGGGCATCTCTACCCTATCCGGTCGTAAAATATGGTACGATGACATATTGAAAAGATTGAATGTTGATAATCGCGGTAAATATTTAGGCGAATTTGATGGTGATGACCGTATATTAACGGTAATGAGTACCGGAATTTATGAGCTCACCAGCTTCGACCTCAATAATCACTTTTTTGATAACATGATCCTGATCGAAAAATATGAGCCGGAGAAAGTTTACACCGTTGTGCATTACGAGGGAAAATCAAAAAACTACCTGGTGAAACGCTTTGTATTCGAGAATACACTTCCGGGTAAGGAAACAAGCATTATCAGTGAGGAAAATGGTTCAAAAATGCTATTTATTTCGGGTGCAGCACAGCCTGTTGCCAAGGTTGAACAGCTTAAAGGTAAAACACAAACACCTGAAACCGTTGAGGTAAACCTTGCGGAGCTGATTGATGTAAAAGGCATGAAGGCTATGGGTAACCGCGTTACGGTGCATACTGTACAAAGTGTCGAGTTGATAGCATCAAGCGAACCAGAAACCGAGCCAATCCCTGAAGCGGAAGAAGCAATTACCGATGAAGCAGATGAAACTGAAGACGCACCAATAGCTGTTGACGAATCAGTGGAATCTCAAAAACCGAAATCGGTGGAATCTCCTGACGAATCAGTGGAATCACCAAAAGAGGAATCGCATCCTATTAAGAAGGTAGATTTTGAGATCACCAACCCGGATGATATTGATATGGATGATAAAGGGCAACTGGGGTTATTTTAACCACTAATCCCTCTTTTTGTCATTTCGAACGAGGTACGAGGAGAAATCTTTTGCGTTTTGTATGACGGTAATGCAAGGTGTATAAGATTTCTCACTACCGTTCGAAATGACATTTACATTAACCCTTTACCGACATTTCTCTTCTTTCACCCCAATTAAACCGGGTGTTTACCGATGGTTTATAGCCTTATTCTTTATTACCAGGTAGTTTAGTAAATAATCTATCTGGTAATAAAAATGAATCCGGGCATACAAAACAAAAATATCCTTATATCAGGTGCCAGCATTGCAGGCCCGGCATTGGCATGGTGGCTAAACAAATACGATTTTAATGTTACCATAGTTGAAAAAGCACCCACTTTACGTGAGGGTGGTTACCGGGTAGATATTCGTGGTGCGGCGGCCGATATTATTGACCGGATGGGCTTAATGCCCGAAATCAGAAAAGCCGGAACCGCGTTAAAAGGGTCATCGCTGGTGAACAAAAAAGGAAAGACTGTTCTTGAACTTGATGACCCCAATATCTTTGGTATGCGCCAGGAAAATGATGCAGAGATCATGCGCGGCGATCTGGCAAATATCCTGTACCGAGCCACTCAGCATACTACCGAATACATTTTTGATGAGAGTATCACGGGCATCTTCCAAACCGGCAAGGATGTAACCGTTACTTTTAAAAATTCCGCTCCCCGTACTTTCGATCTGGTTGTTGGTGCCGATGGCCTGCACTCTAATGTACGAAATATTGTATTCGGTGGCGATCATTCCTTTGTTAAGGATTTGGGGTATTACGTGTCTATTTGTACCATTCCTAATCATTTTAAGCTCGATCACCGGGAGATCTCTTATCCATCAGCCGGAAAACTGATCAATGTATATAGTACGCACCGGCAACAGGAGGCCAAGGCCCTTTTTATGTTTGCTGCATCACCCATAAAGTATAATTACCATGATATCGTGCAGCAAAAAAACATATTAGCCACACATTTTAAAGATGCAGGCTGGGAAACTGAAAAGCTAATACAGCACATGCATTCTGCCAACGATTTTTATTTTGATTCCGTTAGTCAGGTGCAAATGGATACCCTTTCAAAAAGCAGGGTAGTATTATTAGGCGATGCCGGGTATTGCCCCTCGCCTGCATCAGGACAAGGCACCAGCATGGCTTTGGTTGGCGCTTATGTTTTAGCCGGCGAACTGGCTGCTGCTAACAGCGATCACTTCACCGCCTTCTTAAAATATGAATGGGAGATGAAAGGCTTCATCCGGAAAAATCAGCAATTAGGCATAACTGTTTTAAAAGAGATGATCCCAAAGTCAAAAATGCAGCTATGGTTTCAAAACACAATACTGCGTTTATTGGCACATTCGCCATGGAAAGATAAAGTATTGAAAGGCATGCTCGGGAAAATACAATCAGATGTAGATGATGCCGCCAATGCAATCGAACTAAAAGATTACGCACAGACAGAAGCTTTAGTTAGTAATTAATTTACTAAACCTATATATTTGGGCACGCAACCGGTTTTTATTAAACTGGCTGCGCTTGTCAGATGAAAAAACTCATATTCTTACCCCTGCTATTGGCCGTTCTTTTTATAAATTTTTGCTCGGCCCAAAAAACCAAACACACCTTTACACTCGGCGATTCTGCTTTTTTGCTGGATGGCAAACCCTTGCAGATCATCTCGGGCGAGATGCACTGTGCCCGCATACCCCGTGCCTACTGGCGCGCAAGGTTGAAAATGGCAAAGGCGATGGGGCTTAACACTGTAGGCACTTACGTTTTCTGGAACGCTCAGGAACCTGAACCCGGCAAGTTTGATTTCTCGGGCAATAATGATATTGCTGAATTTATCCGCATAGCTAAAGAAGAAGGTTTGTGGGTAGTATTAAGACCGAGCCCTTACGCCTGTGCCGAATGGGAATTTGGCGGTTACCCATGGTGGCTGCTTAAAGATAAGAGCATGAAAGTGCGCAGCCAGGATCCTAATTTTTTGAAAGCATACCGCGAATATATTATTCAACTGGGTAAGCAGGTAACACCCTTGCTGGTTACACACGGCGGCAACGTTTTAATGGTACAGATTGAGAATGAATACGGTTCATATAGCGATGATAAGGTATATCTTGACATCAACCGTAAGATCTTCCGTGAAGCAGGCTTAGATGGTGTTTTATTTACCTGCGATGGCCCCGAGCAAATGCCTCGTGGTTACCTACCGGGTTATTTACCTGCCGTTAACGGACTGGATGACCCTAAACAGGTAAAAGAACTCATTAATAAATACCACGACGGCAAAGGGCCATATTATATATCAGAATGGTACCCAGGTTGGTTTGATAGCTGGGGCAAGGAGCATCAGGGCAGTGTTGCCGATAGCGATGCTAAAAAGCTGGATGAGGTGTTATCAGCAGGAATATCCATTAATATGTATATGTTCCACGGTGGTACTACCCGCGGGTTTATGAATGGCGCGAATATGAGCCGTCATGAGCCTTATTCGCCGCAAACATCAAGCTATGATTATGATGCTCCGTTGAATGAATCGGGCAACCCGACCGCTAAATTCTACAAGTTTCGCGCGGTGATAGAAAAGCATTTGCCAGCCGGCGAGCATTTGCCGCCTGTACCTGATACCGCGAAAACCATCGCCATAAAAAACATCGACCTTAAAGAAAGCGCGCCACTGTTTGCCAATCTGGGCAGCCCGGTCATAGAACAGCACCCTTTAAGTTTTGAAGACCTTAACCAGGGATACGGCTTTGTTTTATATACTACCACCCTAAAAAACGCCACGAAGGGCCTGTTAAAAATAAAAGAGCTGCGCGATTATGCCACTGTTTACCTGAACGGCAAGCGCATCAGTATTTTAGACAGGAGATTAAAACAGGACTCATTACAAATTGAGGCCGATAAACCAAACTCGGTACTGGGCATTTTGGTAGAGAATAACGGGCGTATAAATTACGGCCCGTACCTAACCGATAACAGGCAAGGCATTACTGAAAAGGTAACCCTTGATGGCGCTGAATTAACCGGCTGGATCATGTTTAAGTTTCCGTTCAGTAATCTTTCTGAATTAAAGTTCAATTCTATTAATACGACAATAAAACCAGGATGGCATACTACAATCTATCCACCAAACGGCCCCGCTGTATACAAAGGCACATTTAAACTGGCTGTTACCGGCGATACCTATTTAGATATGCACGGCTTTGGCAAGGGATTCGTTTTCTTAAATGGCCGTAATTTGGGCAAATACTGGTACATAGGCCCACAGCAAACGCTATACATACCAGCGGGATGGTTAAATAAAGGCAAAAACGAAATAGAAGTATTTGATGAGCTCAATAACGGCCATCAACATATCTCCACGCTCGACCATCCGGTTTTGAATGAGGTAGTTAAGGAGTGATTTCGGTATTGTAATTAAACCTCGCACAATGTACCCCCCGCTGTTTGTGTCCTCACAAACAGCTACCTTCTGGATATTATAAAAGCAAAATGAGATAGAAGCTTTTGATAAGCTGAATATAAATCATCAAAAAAATGCTACATTGGACCACCCGGTACTTGATGAGGTAGTTAAAGCCGAACCGGTATCGAAATAACCGATTGTATAAACTCAATATCATGCATTTATTAAAAAGGTGCTTCGCTATAATAGGCGTTTGCATAACCTGTTCAATTAGCTGCCTGGCCAAGGTTAATGACAATTCCATTTTTAACATAAAGAACTATGGCGCTACCGGCGATGGACGTACGCTGGATACCAAAGCTATAAACAGCGCTATTGCAGCCTGTGTAAAAGCTGGTGGTGGTACCGTGTTAGTACCCGCAGGCATTTTTGTTACCGGCACTTTCCGCTTATACAGCAATATAAATTTAATGCTTAGCGCAGGGGCGGTTATTATGGCCTCTCCCAATACCAACGACTATTTATTTCAGGCCGATTATAATTTTAGCGGCTCAGGGGCCGGGGGCAAAAAATTAGGGATCATATTTGCAGATAATGCCGAAAATGTATCCATAACAGGCACTGGCACCATTGATGGCAACGCTGCCTCCTACATGTATATGGATACGGTACAAGTAAGCAGCGATGAAGACCGGAAATATGCCCGGCAGGGCAAAAATTATATGAATGCCGTTGATGGCAACAAAGATGCACCGGTAATGTGGAAAGGAGATTTTGCGAACCGGCCTGGCACGCAGATCATATTTCATTCCTGCAAAAGGATATCCATACGCGATATTACTATCCGTAATGCTAACGACTGGACCTTTGACCTTAACGCCTGCGACAATGTGAAAGTGATAGGCATAAACATTGACAATGATATGCGTGTACCCAACAGCGATGGCATTGATATGTACGACTCAAAAAATATCATTATTGCCGATTGCGATATACGGGCAGGTGATGATGGCATGGCTGTAATAAGTACCAGCAATGTAAAGGTTACCAATTGCAGTTTCTGGTCGCGCTCATGTGGTATACGTATTGGCTATAATGGATTTAATGATAACGACTCGGGTAACCTGCTGTTCGATAATATCCGCATCTATGATTCAAACCGGGGTATTGGAATTTTTCAGCGGCGCAAAGGGAATATTTCTAATATACTGTTCTCTAACATGATCATTGATACACGCCTGTATCCGGGCCAATGGTGGGGCCATGCCGAGCCTATCCATATATCGGCATTACCCGGTTTGGGCTTTAAAGAGGTTGGCACTATAAGCAATGTAAGGTTTACCAATATTATTGCCCGCGGTGAAGAAGGGATAGTGCTATATGGCTCGGAAGAAAGCAAGTTAAAGGATATCCGTTTTGACAATGTACAGTTAACGCTTGTTAAAGGCAAATTTACTGATATTAATGGCGGCAACTTTGATCTGAGAGCTACCAACGACAACAAACTGGCTATTTTTAAGCATGATATCCCTGCTTTATTCGCCCATTATGTTGATGGCCTTACCATAAAAGGATTGGATGTACGCTGGGATAATAACTTACCGGATTACTTTACCAATGGCATCGCAATCGATAATTTCAGAGATCTTATCATTGACGGTTTCACAGGCACTACGGGGCCTAAAACCAGCCAAAATGAAGCAGTTATTGTGCTGAACACGGGCAGCAACGCAAGCATCAATAATGTTGGCGGCACTGGAAAAAGCAAGCCACTATCAAGTGTAAATGTGCAGGAATTAACCACTAATATAAAACGGGCTAACTAATTGCTATTATCTTTTCGGATGATAGTAAAACTATTTATTATGCAAAGCGGTTATACCAGGTGCAGAAGATTTCTCCTCGTACCTCGTTCGAAATGACAATTAGGTTTAGATTTTAAACTTCGCCTAAATAGATTTCCGTTTCATAAACAAAGCTCACCTTGCCATCAACACTGTATTTATTAAAGATCTCCTTTAACAAAACCAGGAATTTTTCGCCTTCTGGGGTATCTTCCTGAGGTACATATGATGAAGAATATGCCCGGCCGATCAGTCCTGCTTCATCAAATATTTGTGTGTTGGCGTATTTAGTTAGCGTGTAAACGCCATTCTTGAAAAAGGCCTTAAAATCAATATCGCGTACTTTGCGATGGTTCACTTTGTTGTAGTCGATGCCATCATGTTTCAGCAGCGCTTCATAGGCTTTTGCAAACTCATCAACATCGGTGAGGCGACTGTTCCATATCAGTGCGGTTTTGCCTGTATCTTTCAATATCCGGTTAAACTCTACCTTAGTTTTGGCATCATTAAACCAGTGGAAAGCCTGCGCACACACAATAAGGTCCGCACTTTTTGTGGGTAGCGTGGTAGCTTCGGCAGTACCATCAATGGGGGTAAAAGTTTTGTAGGCCGATAATTGCTCAACAGCGGCATCGCGCATCGGTTGGTTTGGTTCAACAGCATAAACCTTATACCCTTCATCAAGCAACAGTTTGGTGAATATTCCTGTGCCCGCGCCAACATCGGCTATAACGGAATCAGCATTTAGGTTACATTCCTGTTTTAAGAACGCCAATACCTCGGGCGGGTAGCCGGGCCTGAATTTGATATAGTTATCAACCCTGTCTGAAAATCTTTTGGTTGAATCTGATGCCATCCTGAATAATTATATACTTATAAAAAACGCGGCCTCAAAAACGTGACCTACATTCAGCTTTTGAATATCCTCTTTTTTGCTGATATCTACCGCTTTATTCGCAGTATCGGCACAGCCCAGCCATGGTTCAATACACACAAAATCGGCACCGGGTTTTGCCCATAAGCCCAAGTAATTAAAATGCGGAAACTCTACCGAAAGTGTTTTGTCGTGATTTTTACTTTTGATGGTCACTTCTCTTGTACGCAGGTTTTTAAATACCAAAGCATCTTTATTAAAGAGCTCTCTTGTGAGCCATAATTTATTACCATCTAAAGCAACGGGAGCTGTTTCGCCCGAGAACATGCCATTGGCGTCAAGTAAATGAGTAGTGAGCTTTTCACCAGTTTCGAACTCTAAATAATAATCCTCATATTTTTCATCCTTGCCGAAAGGCACATTAAACGCCGGATGCCCACCAACAGAAAAATATATGGTTTTTTTATCCAAATTGATGACTTTATAAGTAATCCGCAGCGCGTTATCGATCAGCATATACATGATCTCGAAATCAAAACGATATGGAAATACGCCGCGCGTTTTCTCCGAGTTAGGCAATGAAAACACTGCCGACTGGTCATCATTTTTCAACAACACAAATTCCGATAACCGGGCAAAGCCATGGCGTTTCATGGGATAGGCCTGCCCATCAACCAAAAGCTCGTCATTTATTAAACCACCTACAATGGGGAAAAGATTGGGCGCATGCCATGGCCATATATTGGGATCGGCTTGCCACATTTGCTCGGTCCCGGTAGCCTTGTTTATAAGTGAGGAAAGCTGGGCACCTTTAGCATCAATGGATACTTTTAAATAATCATTTTCTAAAACTGTCATATAAGATAGGTTAAAGCTGATTCTACAAATAGCAGAACGGATAAGTTTAATAACACTAAGTACACTATTTTGGTTTGAAATTGCGCAATTAGTCTTTATTTAATCGTCATCATCATCTTTTTTGGGTTGCAATATTACAAACGCGCTGCGTTTTGGTGCAGGCATAACAGCATTTTCTCCCTTTACAAATTTCCATATCACATCATTCAGTTCCAGGTCAGGCACCTTATCTTCTTTTGCCAGGTTGAATGATTGCGAGCGCTTACTGCTTTCATTTACGGCAACGTTACGCTGCTCCAGATCAACCTGAGCGGGTTTTACATTATAGGTTGCCATATCGGGCGTAGCCGTAAAGCAATCATACAATGGTAAAGCGGCAGCATCGTACTGGCTCATTGGCGGTAGGCCCAATATCAGCTCAATGGTGCGCAATACCCCTGAGGTGGAATACATATGATGAATAGCCGCGTTATGCTTTACATAAGGCCCGGCAACCAACACCGGCGAACGGTGCGCATCTATATGATCGGGGCCATTCTGCGCATCATCCTCCAGTATAAAAACTACTGATTCTTTCCAGATCGAACTTTTTGAAAGATGGTCTATCAGCAAACCTATCCCCTGATCGTTATCAGCAACAGCGGCTATGGGCGATATGGCTCCACGCCTTTGTCCGCTGGTGTGATCGTTGCAAATACGTATAGAGTTGAAATGAGGTACAGCATTTATGCTCAACAACGAGTCGAAATCATGTTCCCAAACCTGCTCGCGTTTAATATCCTTGATATTCAGATCAAATCCTGGTGATTGCGGACAAAGGTGCCCAACCAATGATTTGATATTAGCCTCGCCATCCTGCGCAAACTCCCCGTAGGTGCGGTAGCTTACACCCGCCCTTTTGCAATAATCCCATATATAGCCATCGCGCGGGTCGCCAGCCTTACGTGTCCCTTCCGAATCGTAATTACCACCACGACCTCCATAGCTTGTGGGCCATGTTTTTTCAATAAAATCTGTAGCATAAGCCGCCATGCTCCAGTTATGCCCGTCGGCACTAACCTCGGCATCAACATAAAAATTATCCAGCAAAACAAACTGATCAGCTATGGCATGGTGATTTGGGGTGACCTTCTGCCCGAAAATACAAAGCGAGGTATCGCCATTTCCCTTCGGCATATCGCCTAAAACCTGGTCGTAAGTGCGGTTCTCTTTAATTATATAAAACACATATTTAATAGGTGATTTATCGGCGTTGCTCCTTGGTATAGGGTTACCTGCTTCGCCTGCTGCCCTTTTCTCCTCTGTTTCGTTAAACGGCGTATTGGCATAAACCTGTTCGGTATAAGTTTTAAGCTGATCGGCATTCGGGGCATCAATAAACGACAGCGTTCCCTTAAACAAGCCGCCTATATATTGTTCTTTTGAATTGGTTGCCCCTTTCTGATAACCGCTGTTATCAGCTTTTTTTACCGGTTGCGGCCCGCGCGGGTTAGCCATTGAGGTAAAACCTTTACCGTTAGCAACCAAAATCTTTTTACCTAAAACCTTAACATTAGTTGGGTACCAGCCTACCGGGATAAAACCCATGCTTTTGCTGTTGCCGGGTTTGCTCACATCAAATACAGCCAGGCAATTGTTATCGGCATTGGCAATGTATAACGTTTTTTCATCTGCGGATAATGCCAGTCCGTTAGTTGTTGAACCTGTTAAGTGAGTTGGATAAAGCGCTGTTGCAACGGTTTCAACTATTTTACGGGTAGCGGTATTAATTATGGCGACTGAATTATCATTGGCATTGGCAACAAACAGCCAGTTGCCTTTTTTATTCAGCAACAGCTCATTAGGGTGGCTGCCAACTGTAATATTGCTTAGCTGTTGTGTTTCCGTATCATAAAAAACTACCTGTTCCCCACCCCAGATAGAAATGTACAGCGTTTTTTCATCAGGCGATAACAGGCAGCTGTAAGCCTCGGCCGGTAGTTTTACTTTTGAAGTAATGCCACGCGTTTTAGGGTTGAGGATATACAAAGCGCTATCCTCCTTAGTTACGGTATATAAAATGGTATTGCTTTTATTAACTGCTATGCCTGTGGTGCAAATTTTATCAGTTGGCCAGGGTTTGCCTAGTTTAATAGTATCGGCTTTGCCAATTTTATTATTGCTGATAGCGAAAGCTAAGATGAAGTTGTCGTTACCACCGGATGCATACAAGGTCTTTTCATCACGACTAAAAGTTAAACCATACCATGATTTTCCTACTACTTTTTCATCCAGCAATTTCTCATTCACCGGGTCGATAAGTTGTATAGATTGTGTGCTTTGCCCGTTATTAGTTACCGCCAGCATTTTGCCTGAGGCGGATAACTGGACGTTCAGCGGAAGATCGCCCAGCTGTAAGTAGCGCCCGGCCGGGCTCAGTTTCCAGCCATTTGGCAATAGCACTTGCTGTGTTTGCTGTATTTTACCCGGCAATTGTGCGTGAACACTAAGGGCCACAACCAGCAATAGTATGCTGAGCAGATATTTTTGTTTCATAGTAAGATCAAATCAAAAGACCCGCCAAAAGTAGGCAATGCTTTTAGCGATTTTGGCTGTTAACAAAAACTTAATACAAGGTACTGATTTATCTACTTATCCATCTTTAGTTGCGCTTTTATTATAGAATCTTTTTGAGCAGTGGTCAGCTTATAATTGAAATTGAACAGCGCGCTTTCCCAATCGCCATACGAAGCATTGGGCAGTACTATATATCTGCTGCCAAATTCCAGCATCAATTTATTGGTGGCATCCTGCCTGCTTTGCAGGGTAGGTTTGTTATCATACAAAGCATCAAAATCGGCCAGGTTATCTCCACACAAAAGGATGATAGTATGTGTTTTAAGCACATACTGCCTGCGGCTCTCTTTACTCGAGTTATGGCCCGGTCTTAATATCAAATGCGCATCATCTGCATTGGGCAGGTTGTAGAGTTGCAGGTTCTTTAATGTCCCGGCACGTTCGTCCTCGTCACGATTAGTAATGTAGAAAACCTCTACACCTTTTGAGGCAGCATATTTAAAAAAAGCGGGAGCGCCGGGCACAGTATCAGCTATGGCTTTAGCTGTCCACGTTTTCCAGGTTGCTGAGGTATAATCCTGATTATTGATAGCACGCTGGGCATCGTATGGGCTATTATCCAGTAAGGTTTCATCAATATCGGTAACAACCGCGTACGGCTTGGCCGGGTTTTGCTTCACAGCTTCATCAACTCTTTGCTTCGCGATGTTATAGGCCTGGAAACATAGCGCCTTGTACTCCGCAGCTTTTTGCTGCCATAGCGATGCCCACACTTTACCATTATTTACGGTAGATGTGCCGCTGCTTACTTTTTTTGATGATGAACAGGCATTTAGCAATACAACACCCGCCAGTAAATAGTTATGCCATTTTCTCATCCTGCAAATATCACAAATGATGCGTTTATAACAACAACTTATCTTTTCAGTATAAAATTTTAGCTATTACAAGACCTTATGCCCCAATCTATAAATATGATTTATAATAAGTTATATTTGATTAGGTCAATATAATTATATTAGATGTTTAAATATTCAATCAAAACCCTTAATTATGAAAATTGCAGTATTAATCACCCGGTCATTGCTGGGCCTTGTTTTCTTCGGATTCGGCCTCGCCTATTTCCTGCACCTTTTACCAACTACAGTACCGCCCGGGCCTGCCGGTGAGTTCGACAAAGGCTTATTTGCATCAGGTTACTTTTTCACTTTCCTAAAAGCCACGGAAACCATTTGCGGTTTGTTTCTGCTCATCAACAAATACACAGCTTTCTTTTTAATTATTATTTTCCCGGTAACGCTTAATATATTCCTATTCCACGCCTTTCTTGAACCATCAGGTTTGGTTATAGCGGGCCCTCTGTTGCTTATCAATTTATTTTTAGGTTATGCCTATCGAAAATATTACACAGGCATATTCACCACTTCGCCTGTTGTATAAAACGGTTTAATTATATAACAATCAATAAATGCCCCGGTAATAATTTCGGGGCATTTTTGTTTAACATATTTTATAGGAGTTTAATTTTGATATGTTGAAATTAATATCGCAAATTTACTGTCGTTTATACATTTTATCATACACCAGTTATGCCAGCAATAAAAGCCATTTTATGCAAGGTTGGGAAACTATCTTTCCTGCTTTTAGTCTCTGTACTTTTTACACTTAAATCATCAGCCCAGGGCAGGTCAATTATCGATTTTGATAAAGGCTGGCATTTCCATTTAGGCGATACCACTAATGCCGAGCAAGCCACATTTACCGATGCCAACTGGCGTGTGCTTAACCTGCCGCACGATTGGAGCGTTGAAGGCAAATTCAGCAAAGATAACCCAGCTACTCCCGAAGGCGGCGCTTTACCGGGCGGCGTAGGCTGGTACCGTAAAACATTTACCGTACCGGTATCCGCTAAAAGCAAATTGATTTATATTGATTTTGATGGCGTTTACCAAAAAAGTACCGTTTGGATAAACGGGCATAAATTGGGTTTCAGGCCTAATGGCTATATCTCATTCCGTTATGAATTGACACCTTACCTGAACTTCGGCGGGCAAAATACCATTGCTGTAAAGGTTGATAACTCTGTTCAGCCGAATTCACGCTGGTATTCAGGCTCGGGTATTTATCGTAATGTATGGCTGGTTACCACCGCTAAAACCGCTATCGACCATTGGGGAACATATATCACTACACCTGAAGTAAGCGCTCAATCTGCGAAAGTAAATTTAAAGATCAAAGTAAAAACTGATGGTGGTGCAGCAAACATCACCGTAAAAACCGCTATTTATGATGCCGCCGGGAAAGCAGTTGCTGAATATGGCAGTATTATTCCTAAAGCAGAATTGAAGGATTCGGTTATTCTTTCAGATCAAACTTTAACCGTTAATACTCCGACATTATGGTCGGTTGATCATCCTTATTTATATAAAGCAGTTACCAAAGTATTGGTTAACGGCGCGGTAGTTGATGATTACACCACCCCATTGGGTATCCGCTATTTTAATTTTGATGCGAATAAAGGCTTCTCCTTAAACGGCAAGCATATAAAAATATTAGGCGTTTGCGATCACCACGATCTGGGCAGTTTAGGTTCGGCATTAAACTACCGTGCTTTGGAACGCCAGTTGCAGGAATTAAAAGAAATGGGCTGCAATGGTATCCGTACCTCACATAACCCGCCTGCTCCTGAATTATTGGAGCTTGCAGATAAAATGGGCTTTATTGTGATGGACGAAGCATTTGATTGCTGGGAATGGGCCAAAGTGAAATATGATTATCATCTGTATTTTAAACAATGGCATAAACGCGATCTGGAAGACCAGGTATTACGCGACAGAAACCACCCAAGCGTGATCATATGGAGCATTGGTAACGAAATACCACAGCAGGGTGATACCAGCGCGCTGCGTATAGCGCCTGACCTGGCAGGAATAATCCACAGCCTGGATAAAACCCGCCCTATTACTACCGCTAATGACCGCCCGGATACCAATAATAAGATCGTAAAATCAGGTGCTATTGATCTCATCGGTTATAACTATCACGAATATGATTACGCCAAATTCCATGACCGTTACCCGGGCAAAAAATTCATCGCTACAGAAACAACTTCCGATCTGCAAACACGTGGGTATTATGATATGCCATCGGACAGTATAAGAATATGGCCTTCAAATTATGGCGATAAGTTTGTTGGCAATGCCGATAATACCGTATCAGCTTATGATAACGTACGACCACCATGGGGCTCAACCCATGAGGCTACCTGGAAGGTGATGAAGAAATATGATATGCTATCAGGCTTCTTTATCTGGACCGGTTGGGATTATCTGGGTGAGCCTACACCATACTCATGGCCATCACGCAGTTCATATTTCGGTATTATTGACCTGGCCGGTTTCCCTAAGGATGTTTACTATATGTACCAAAGCGAGTGGACCGATAAGCCTGTATTGCACATTTTCCCGCACTGGAACTGGACACCGGGCAAAACCATTGATATCTGGGCCTACTACAACAATGCTGATGAAGTAGAGCTATATGTTAACGGAAAATCTGTCGGCATAAAAAAGAAAACCGGTGATGACCTGCATGTAATGTGGCGCTTGAAATTTGAACCGGGCACATTGAAAGCAGTATCACGCAAGGATGGTAAAGTGGTATTAACACAGGAGATCCACACAGCCGGTCAGCCCGCCAAAATTGAATTGAGTGCCGATAGAAGCACAATAAATGCTGATGGTAAGGACCTGTCGTTTGTTACCGTAAAGATCCTGGATAAGGACGGCAATGTTGTTCCTGATGCCAGCAACCTGGTAAACTTTAAGCTAAACGGTAACGCGTTTATTGCCAGCGTTGATAACGGCGACCCGGTTAGCCATGATCCATTCAAAGCTGATTATCGCAAGGCATTTCACGGCTTGGCATTAGCCATAGTACAAGCCAAAGAAACGCCGGGTAATATTACCTTTACCGCTACCGCGGATGGGTTAGCACCAGCTACTATTAGCATAAAAGCGAAATAATGATTTTGTCATAATAACTCTGTGTTCTTTGTGAAATCTCTCTCAGTGCACTTTGTGGTAAATTAACCACAGAGGGCACTGAGAGAGAAAACACAAAATGCACAGAGTTTTAAAAGTTCAATTATTTAAAATAAGCCGCATATTTCTCCGGCATTGCATCAATTTTTTTGATCAGGATATCTTTGTAATATACCTCGGCAGCTTCGCATTGCAATTGCAGTTTGCCGCTTACTAATGGCTTTGCCTTACCATCAACCATATAGCGGCTATTTGATAGCGCCATAACTACCACCCCGTTTACAATGCGGATGCATTTATCGCCATAAGTGATCAGCTCCAACTCATTCCAATCGCCTTTTTTCTCTACATCGGTACCTGCATGACAGAAATTTCCGGCAGTAGTACCACCGCCAAATTCCATAAGCGTGCCATCCTTATCAAAAAAGTAATCACTGCCCTCTTTCCGGGCTTTAACATCAGAGCGGGAGCTGGCCTGCGACCAGTAATCGCCCATGCCTTTTTCCGCTATCTGAAACTCCTGGCTCAGCATCCAGGTGCGCCAATATTCCACGCCACATTCGCCTTGTGAGTGATATAACAGGCCGGAATCCTTTACTTCATCCAGGCGCGGCACCCATTTCTTATCGCCCCATTTTACTTTCAGTTTCAGATCGTAGTTACCGAAATCCTGTTTGGTAAATAAACATCCATAGATATCACCGCCTATTTTGAGTATCGTTTCGCCGTTCTCATCGATCACGGAAAACTCATTGTTCTTATTGATATTATATCCCACCGGCTTTATCAAATTTCCATTCTCATCGCGCGGGGCTTCACCTTTATAGCCAAGTTTATGCTGAAAACTCTGGTAGATCTCCCACTTAGACAGTTTTTTATCCAGCAATGGTGTCCACTCATCAGCAGGTTGAAAAGAAGTGCTGCCCATAAGGATGAGCGCACAGCAAAAAGATAATAATAATGGTCTCATATCTGAAGGTTTATTCAAACATAAGCAATCCCGGTTATAATAATCTGAAGGTTTTACTCTTTCTTTTTCGCTAACTGTTTCAGCGTAACATCTATTTGTTTGCCAATGGGTTTATTATCCCGATAGGTGACCACTCTTATTTCGGTTGCCCCGTTAGGTATAGCCAACGGCATATTGTTATATTTTAGTGAGTGATTATCGGGCAAACTGGTATCGAACGTATAATAGAGATCAAGCTTGCTAATTTCCGTACCCAGTTTCACTTTAAGCGATGTATCTCCCGGTATCCTTACGCCGCTGATAATCGGATCATACATACTGCGGGCATATTTAATATCTGCGGCATCCAGGCGTTTAAAGTGTGTTTCAACTCTTTGCGCAAACTCATCAAAATGACGCTCGCTCTTGGGCGACCATAAAATTTCTGACAATGCCAAAGCACGTGGCCAGGTCATATATTCTACCTGGCGCTCGTCGGTTACCGATTCTGTCCATAAATTGCCTTGTCCGCCTAAAATAAGTTTAGCGTCAACGCTATCGGGCACGGGTTCAAAGGCATAAGCATCGTTTAAAAACAGCTTGCCATAGGTATGCGGCTCAACCAAAGGATCGCCCTGGTAAAGATCGATGTAACAGCTGCCCCATGGGGTCATCACTACTTCGTGGCCCATTTTTGCAGCCTTAATACCGCCATCCATTCCGCGCCAGCTCATTACCGTTGCCGATGGTGCCAGTCCACCCTCTAAAATCTCATCCCAGCCAATCAGTTTTTTGCCCTTCGATTCTATGATCTGCGCCACACGTTTTACAAAATAGCTTTGCAGTTCTTCGGTATTCTTCAGATTTTCACGTTTCATCAGGGCCTGGCATTTCGGGCATTTATCCCAAAACCCTTTATAAGCCTCATCGCCACCTATATGGATATATTTACAAGGGAACAGCTGCGCTATCTCGGTAAAAACCTTATCCAGGATCATGTAGGTGGAGTCGTTACCAACGCAAAGCACGTTATCTTCCTTCATATAAAAACTGCTGCCGGGGTTAACCGGGTATTGCAGTTGGGTACATGACAGGTTTGGAAACGAAGCGATCATTGCCAAACTATGCGCCGGAACATCAATTTCGGGCAAAATAGTGATGTACCTATCCTGCGCGTATTTGATAATTTCGCGCACATCATTCTGGGTATAAAAACCTCCATAAGTTGCTTTTTCACCTGGTTGCGGCACTTGCATTGAACCATTGAACGGCCCGGTACGCATTACACGCCATGCGCCAACATTAGTTAGCTGCGGCAGGCTTTTTATCTCAATGCGCCAGCCATTATCGTCCGACAAATGCCAGTGAAATACATTGTATTTGTATTTGGCCATCTCATCAATATAATCCTTAACCACTTGTTTAGGGAAATAATGGCGGCTTACATCCAGCATCAATCCCCGCCAGCCAAAACGCGGGTAATCGGTAATATCAATAGCAGGGATGTTCCAGGCAATACTTGCAACCTGCGTTTTCGATTCAATATCAGGGGGCAATAACTGCACCAGTGTTTGGATGCCATAAAACAAACCCTTATCATCATTAGCAGCAATGGTTATACGGGCGGTGGTTACTTTTAGTGTATAACCTTCTTCGCCAATTTTGGGGTCGGCTACTTTGTTCAGTTTTAAATGAATGGCTGATGCTGTTTTGTTAACAGTAGTAACCGGAATAGTAAAACCTGTTGGCGAGTTTAGCATACCAGCTAATAAATTGCCGATTCTTTTAATTTCAGGATCCCCCGTGGGTATGATGATGCTTGTTTGTCGCGTTAGCTTAAAATGGCCGGGATACGTTTTCAGCGATACCGGCTGAGGTATTAATTGCGGCGCTTGTGCAAGGCACGTAAAAGCGGTCAAAAAACTAAACACGAAAGTCAACAAGCCTTTGTTCATATACTTTTAGGTTAATAATTAGCAGATATATTATTTCAATTCTTTTTGCATCACATAATCATTCATAAAATATGGCCCGATGGGGATATCTTCCTGGTATGCCTCGCTAAAGCCCATCTTTTCATAAAAGCTTTTGGCCTTGTTGTAGCGGTTCACATTTAGTTCGAGGATGTGTTTACCGGCTTTTAATACTTCATCGCTTACGGCATCAATCAATATTTTACCATAGCCTTTGCCTTGTGTTGCGGGCAGGCAGTAAAGCTTATGCAATTTATAGATCTTCGCATTTTCTTCCCGCGGAGAAAATGCCGCGAAGGCAACCGGCTGCTCATCTTCAATCAGCAATAAATAGGTTTGTATGTTATTTTCAATCTGCTTGCTGATCTTCTCTGCCGTATAAATCTCATTAAGCATGAAGCGGATCTGCACTTCTTCCAATATCGGCGGGTAGGCTACCCACCAGGTTTTTTCGGCTATATCTATAATGGTTTCAGTATCGGTTGTGGTCGCTTTTCTGATGGTATACATTATTCAAATATAGAAGAACAGATGTAGAGACGCAAAGGATTATGCCTCTACTTTGTCACTTCATTATTAAAAAGAGACGCGAGGTATCGCGTCTCTACATATATTCATTTCTTGTCTGTGAGAGACGCAAAATATTGCGTCTCTACGGGTAAAATTAAAGGTGACAATCAATCATTATATTCATCATCAATGCGGGGGGCAAACGCGGCGCTTTGCCCTACTGCGAAATAGTCTTCCAGTTCGGCAAGGGTTGAGGAACTGGTGGCGATATCTTTGATAATCCTGCCTTTTTCCATCAGTAATATGCGGTCGCACACATCGGTTACATGGCTCAGGTCGTGGCTTGATATTAATGTGGTTACTCCCTGTTGTTTGTTTAGGCTCTTCAGCATATTTTTTAGCCTGATCTGTGTACTTGGGTCTATATTGGCGAACGGTTCATCCAGCATCAGCAATTCTGGCTTTTGCAATAAGCAGGAGGCAATGCCCACCTTACTTTGGTTACCTTTTGAAAGGTCGCGGATATATTTGCCTTTTTTCAGGATCTCGCCATTAAAGAAATCGGCAAGTGTCGACAGGAAATCATCCACATGCGCCTGTGTTTGCTGATGCAGGCCGCCGATGAAGTAGAAATATTCCTCGGGTGTAAGGTAATCGATCAGGAAGCCCTCATCAAGGTACGAGGCAGTGTAATTCTTCCAGTTTTCATGCCCGGCAACTACTTCGCCGTTTGATACTACCTCGCCGCTTTCAGGGCGGATCAGATCGAGTATCATCCTGAAAAGAGTTGTTTTACCTGCACCATTGTTACCCACCAGGCCAATACTTTCACCTTTGGCTATTTCGAGCTTCGGCACGTTTACAACCAGTACATTATTGTATATTTTTTTAAGATCAGTTATAGTTATCATATTATTTGTTTCTAAAGCCTTCGGCGATGGTGTATTTACGTTTATTAAAATCTGCTTCCAATTTATTGATCAGGGTACTGCGGATGAGGATCATCACCAGCCCGGCAGCGCCCAGCACAGCAAGCCCAAGATCACGATAATGCAAGAATGAAAATGGCAGATAGACAAGGATTGGTGTAACGAATAATGGTATAGAGATGATCCATTGGGTTGCGCCTACGCCTTCCCAGTTAAACGCGGCCGCTTTTGAAAGATCGATGCGACGGGCGTTGCGGTTAGCGAAGTACAGGATGATGGTAGTATTAACACCCAGGTTCCATAAATACATCATAAAATGGATAAACAAAACCCTCCAGCCAAAATACACATAAGGTATTGTTACTATAAACGCCAATGTTGATACGAGGGTGAACAGTAAATACTTCGCTTTAAGAAAATCAGCAAAATTTAGTTTATTTACCAATAAGCCATCAAAATGTGCGGCTTGCCAGCTAAACATAAATTGCCCGTAGTTAATAATGAAGATACCGGTCATAAACATGCCTACAAAAACAACAGGATAATCGGTATGCATCAAAGTCGGTTTGTTATAGAATAGCAAGCCATAGAACAAAAACAGCACGCTCATCTTTATAGCTGAATTCGGCCGCTTGTTTCTTATTATAAGTTTGATCTCGTTAGCAACCAGATCGCCGGTTATGCCGAATCTGTTAAGGAAAGGATATTCTGTACTGCTTTTGTGTGATGCTTTTTTAGACCTGAGCTCTTCGAGATATAAATTATCTTTTAAATACAGGAAGTTAATATAATACATACCCACCGCCAGCAAAATAGGCAATAAAGCCAAAGCAGGCATACTAATTAAATGCCCGAAGAACAGGTATGATATATCCCTGATGGAATAGATGTGCCACAAAAAGTCGCCCAGACAAATCAGTATCAGTACACCGGTAGCAATGAGGAAGATCCAGCCATTTAAATTGGCTTTACGCTTTATATACAGCGCTAAATAATTATTAAAAATAGTTATCCCCAAAATAGAGCCTACAAATGCCCACGCCACACCAGCACCCGAACCAACTGCTATTACTTTAATAATAAAAGGTACAAAAAGTATAAAAGGAATGATATTGAATGCCGAGATAATTGAAGTGGCGGCCAGGTAACCCGCCAGCGCGTTCCGCTTTACAGGTAATTGTAAGTAAGGCTGAACTTTCAGGGTTGGCAATTCCTGTAATTGCATGCGCGAGATAAGGTCAAAAATGTAATAGATGAGTATTA
>Ga0302200_10000937_pt1 | contig 28325 bp, 27 predicted proteins | sample II_Bog_N3_1_FD_194585 | JGI IMG/M metagenome (GOLD analysis project Ga0302200, IMG submission 194585) | Peat permafrost microbial communities from Stordalen Mire near Abisko, Sweden - II_Bog_N3_1 | ecosystem: Environmental > Terrestrial > Soil > Wetlands > Peat | place: Sweden: Abisko... | reverse complement strand
CCCAAGCCAATTGTGAAGGCGAGGATTTGGGTGTCAAGGGTCAAGATGAACGCCAAAAAACGGCGCCCTTGACACCCAAATCCTCGCCATCGGAGATCCCTGCGGTGTTTTTCAAAAAACACCCGGAAAAAGAGCCTTGACAATGCCGACGCTGTCATACACGGCGCTACATACTTACGGATAGGCTCTTAGTGTTTGCCTTTCCCCTCGGCTACGTGGCCATGCCCATCCCGAACTTCATTTCCCTTGAAGTGGGAAACCTTATCGACACGATTCTCCGGCGCGGGTTTCTCGCCACGTTGAGGCCTTGGGCCAGCATAGCCATGTTCGGGATGAAAACGGTTATTTACGTGGCCCCGGAAGTTTTCAGGACCGTGAAACCACTGGCCGGCGCCGATGAAGATACCGCCCGAAAACCACTCCGGACCATAGTAGCCGTAAGGAGCACAGTCATAGGGCGCGACGTCATAGTAGCCATAGGGGCAGTCGGGCGCAGCTCCAATCTCCACAGAAATCTGCGCCGCTGCTTTTGGAGCGGTTACCAGCATGAAGCATCCGGCGACAGCCGCCAGCGCGGCAAGCTTGAATCCAGTCATAAACCCTCCTTGGTATTGTGGGGCCTTCATGAAGCGCCCCCAGGGTATTCACCGTAGCGGCTTGGATCATCGTCGTCTGTGCAAAATGGACCAATGGAAGCTGACCCGCGACCGTAGCGCGCTCCTGCCTCGCCGCACACGACCCTGGTGGTGTATCTTCCAATTCGTATGGACCAAACCGCGAGTAACGCCCCTCATCCCGCGCCCGAGGCCGAAGAAGTCTACCGCCGCTGGATTCAGTTTCTCGATGACGAGTTCACGCGCCACGAAGCTCCAGAGCGGCGCGCGGAGATTGTGCGCGACCAGCTATGCCAGCTCTACCTGGGCCGGCCGCACGGCGGCAAGCTGAACCTGACGCTCACATCCGAGCTGCCCGGCAACGTTGTCAGCCTCTCCCTGGACCCTGAGAACGTGACCCTGGAAGCCGAGTACTTTCCCGACGTTGATCCGGAGCAGTACGGGCGGCGCAAACCGCTGCTCTGGTTCTGGCAAATGTTCGACCGCTCGCCGGTGGGAACCAACCACTGGCTCGGCATCCGCTTTCGCGCTATGCTGGGTCGCCACATCTTTGCCCGCATGGGCGCAGGCGTCAAAATCTATCACGGCGTCGATCTGACTTATGGCTACAACATCTCGATCGAGGAGGGCGCGACCATTCGCCAGCGCGCTCTGCTGAACGACCGCGGCGGCATCACCATCGGCAAGGGCGCGGTCATCGGCTCGTTTGCCCGCATCTATTCGCACAGCCACGCGGCGCACAATTATGGCGAGGTCATACTTGTGCCTACCGTCATCGGTCCGGCGGCCAGGATCGCAAGCCACACCATTGTGCTCGCCGGCCAGCACGTTGGCGCCGGAGAGCTGGTGGGCAGCTTCCCGGCGGAACGGGACTGATGATCGAAAGGCTGGCGCCAATGGAAAAAGGCCGCCCTAAGGCGGCCTTTTTCATGTTTCCTGCGCCTTGAAGACATGCAAGCAGCGGTCAACATCAACCCTGGCACCTGTGTCTACCCGCCAAAACCGTGATCCGTGAGGTCGTTGTCTTTGGCGAATGTTCCTCACATTATAGGAAACGTGATGAATGGTCAACCAAAATTCACGTACGATCCTGCAAGTATAGAGACACTGATTAAATACATTTCGCTTGATCGGCTCGCCGCCTACTTCGCGATGGGAAAAACGGTCCCCGAACGCGCCATTCACCTCCATGAGAGAAACACGGAGTTGTCAGAAGCTATGTATGGGGTGCTGCAAGGATTTGAAATAACCTTGCGGAACGCCGTTCACAACTCCCTGAGTGCTGCTCACGGAGACGAGTGGTACGAAAAGGTAAGCCTGTTAGAAAGCGAATACAACTCACTTCACGAGGCGAAACACAACATCGAGCAAAGGATCGAGAGCATCACGCCGGGACGAGTTGTAGCTGAACTGACCTTCGGGTTCTGGGTGCGGCTGTTCTCTGCCGAGTTATGACCGGACATTGTGGGGACCGTCATTTCGGCGGATTCTTCCGATGAAGTTGGACCGCAGGACAGTTTACGAGCGGTTAAAAGAAATCAAGACTCTCCGAAATCGAATCGCGCACCACAACCGAATCATCGGCCGCAAGAAGCCTGTAGAGACGCATTACAGGGAAACATTAGAGGCAATCGGCTGGTTTTCTCCAACCATGCGCACTTGGGTCGAGCAGACGAACAGGTAAATCGGATATTGCACGCTTTCGTAGGTGACCATCCGCCTTAGGATCTGCTGGCGACAAGTTTATTCTTTCCCAAAGACCAAACAATTGGCTAACACACCTGCATGAAGACGATTAAAAGGAGGACCGCCGCCAAAAGTGGGATCAGAGCGTGCCCCACAAGCAGTATCCGACGTCCGGCACCCCTTCCCAGAACAGCAAGCACTATGCTGACGGGCCACAGGAGCAATATCCCGACTATCGCAAATATCATCCCTGTTCCGAAGTACCCATAATGAGAGAGGACACCTCCGAGAATCGGCAATACCCCAGAAATAGCGAAGATAACGATGGCCCAATCGATCTTTGACTGCAACTTTTCTGCAGTAAGTTTAGAATCCGCTCGTAGCCTGACCGCAAGTGCTGCTCCAGAGAACACGAGCCCAATCACCAGAAAACCCAGGAATAGAAGAAGTAGTGGGCCTGCGGGACCAACCGAGTATATGCAATTAGAAAACATACTTTCCTCCGTGTGAAACCTAAAAGAGTCTACAGCTTTAGGGACGTCCTGGCACGACAAATTAGCGTTGAACGTCAGCGCAACCTCAGAGCTAACACGGCGTCGTTGGACAAGTAAGTACGAGTGCCGTTAATGGATCACGGTTCGGTAACCTTCTGGCGCATCCTCCTTGCTGTAGACAGTCAATTGAATGCGGTCTTCGACACCATCGAAGTCGCCTACCACAACTGCTGTGCCCTCGCGGAGCGCATGAACTGTGCCGTCTTTATCAACCCCGATTACCGGATTGCCCTCGTCCTGCTCCACAGACAACTTAATTTGCGAAGAATCCTCAAGGTAGATCTGAAATTTAACATTCTCATAGGTGACCGTCGGCCTCAGGAGCTGCTGGCGATCCTTCTCCTGATCCTCAAGGACCAAAGCCATAAAATGTGTTCCTTGGTCAAGTTGCCTAGAGAAGAGGCTGGCGCGGAAATCACCGTCCGCTCAAGTGCCAACTCCTTCGCTCCCTGAGCCGGAGATCGCGAATTCGGCGGCACAGATAGCAAATGGGGTCAGGACCGAGGGCGCGATTCCCAAGACGAGCGAAACCGCATGAAGTCATCCCGCGCCTGCGGTCGATTCGCCGCGCCCCTCCATGCTAACCTGAGTTCTCAGCCACTGGAGAGTTCGTTTGCAACAGCCCGACCTGATCAAAGCGGTATTTGAGTTCGTTTTGCTTATCTTTTCGCTCAGCGTGCATGAGTGCGCCCACGCCTGGATGGCCTCCCGGCTGGGCGATCAGACCGCTCGCATGTTGGGGCGCGTCACGCTTAACCCAATGGTCCACGTTGACCCAATCGGAACGCTGCTGTTTCCGGCGCTGATGATCTTCGGACCACTTTTTGGATTCAGCATGTTCGGCGGGATGCTGGTGGGCTGGGCAAAGCCCACACCAGTCAATACACGCAACTTGCACAAGATCGTACGCGACGACAACCTTGTCACTCTGGCTGGCCCCGCTTCGAATCTGCTCATCGTGCTGGTTGCCGTCGCCGTTATGGTGGGGATGGCCATCGCACTTCCCAACGGACGCCAGGTTGTTCTCAACTCCTTCATTGGCACGCTCAGCCCGGTTGCGGACTTCACCCCGCACCCGCTGGTGCTGCTCTGCACGCTGGCGATTTTGATTAACCTGTCGCTCTGTGTCTTCAACCTGCTGCCCATACCGCCGCTCGACGGCAGTCGGCTGATGCGCAATATGCTGCCCTATAACGCCGTGCAGGCCTACGACCGGATTCCTATTTGGGTCAGCTATCTGTTGATGATCTTTATCGGCGGAACGATTATCAGGGCTTTCGTCGTTCCCGCAATCGGAATGGTGGTCTGGGCGCTGGTGCACGTATAGGCCGCGCCGCGCAGGTTTTTTCTGCGTTGAATGAACAATCGCTCCGATAGGGCGAGCCATGCGTCAATAATTCGATCTCTGAAGGGGAAAAACCATGTCCCTGGCAAGCGGAGAAAGCAAGAGTAGCGGCGGCAAGAAGTTCTGGTGGCCGTTGAGTTGGGGCGTTCGATTCACAATTGCGGTGATGGTAAGCGCTCTGGCGTGGTGGTATCAGCTTTATTGGATCAATGGGCGCGCTCTTACTGTTGCACAGGCGGAGCTATTCTCTGTGCCGTTTTTATTGGTATCGCTGATTTGCGTCACCTTCCCTTTTTGGATAGTCCAACTCCTTATGGAGTTGTTAAGTCGCCTTGGGAAATTTGGCAGCATAATTGGAACCTTGTTCTTCATTGTCTTTTCTGTGCTTTTCATGGGTTACATATTTCCCGGTCAGAGGATATTTTGGACCGTTTTCATTGTGTTTGTACTGCTTTACTTTCTAACAATTCAACGGCTGAAAATCTGGACTTACGGGCTGGCGAGACGGGGCGAAAACGACAAAGCACTCGTCATAAACAGGCGGCTTTCCCGGATCCCCGGCTACGGAAGCTCGCTGGAGGGTCTGATTCTCTTCAACGCCGGACGGTACGCAGAAGCTCGGGCATTTTCGAGGCCGAAAGCATTTGACAAGCAAGGGAATCCGCTTCTAACAAGTATCGACTTTTACATTTATGCGCTAACCTTGGTGGACGACGGGCAAGAGGCAGAGGGGGAAAAGCTGCTACGTGAAGCAGTTCAGGCTCCTCAGTGCAAGGGTTCGATGAAAATAGCCCTTGCTGCGTGCCTGCTGACTCAACGCAAAGAGCCGGATTATGCCCGCAAATTGATGGAAGAAGCCATGATGGGGCCACAAAGGCCGATTACTGCGTTCGGGGAACGCGCGGATCGAGCGAGACGAATTGCGCAGTATGGCTGGGCGCTGGCGAGTTGTGGAAACCGTCAGGAGTCAGAGGCGCGCATTCAGGAGGCATTTGCCTTGGCCGATGGGCTGAACGGGAGCGACTTGGCCGGTGTCCATTATTTTGCGGGCGAGGCTTGGCGGGCGATGGGCGACCCCAGCAAGGCGCGATCTGCCTTTCAGGAGACGCTGCGGCTTTCCCCGAATGGATGCATCGCAATCAGTGCTCGGAAAGCCCAGGCAAGGCTGGATGAAGACTGTTGAGGATTAAAGACGCGGCCATGGGTTGATTGAGTTCCGTCACCCAACAACAGTCCCCCGCCTCCCGCTACAATGGAATGAGCCGTTTTCTCGGATATTTCGGGAGGGCGGCGACATTCTCCTGGCATCATTCCGGAATCGATCGACATAATGGCAGAAATCACACCCCCATCTCTTCCGCTCGCCTCGGACCATGTGCGAACCTCAAGTGCCGCAGGCAAGGTGGGCCCCACCGCAGGTGGTCGTCCGCGCGTTTTGAGCGGTATGCGCCCCACCGGCAAGCTGCACCTGGGCAATTACATGGGCGCGCTGGCCAACTGGGTCAAGCTGCAAGACTCTGCCCAGTACGAGTCGTACTTTTTCATCGCCGACTGGCACGCGCTGACGACCGATTATGCCGACCCGAGCCGCATCAAGCTCAATACGCTCGACGTTGCCCTTGACTGGTTGGCCGCTGGCCTCGATCCGGAAAAATCCACCATCTTTATTCAGAGCCACGTTCCGCAGCACGCCGAACTCAACCTGTTGTTGGGCATGATTACTCCCCTCGGCTGGCTGGAGCGTGTGCCCACGTACAAGGAGCAGCAGGAGAACCTCTCCAACAAAGACCTGACGAACTTCGGCTTCCTCGGTTACCCGATTTTGATGGCCTCGGACATTCTGCTCTATCAGGCGGATTTTGTTCCTGTGGGGCAGGATCAGCAGGCGCACGTGGAATTGACCCGCGAGGTGGCACGCCGCTTCAATTCGATGTACAAGACCACGGTTTTCCCTGAGCCGGACGCGTTGCTCACCCCATCGCCTAAGCTGACCGGGACTGACGGACGCAAGATGTCGAAAAGCTATGGGAACACGATTGGGCTTACGGAGGCGCCGGCTCTTGTAGCAGAGAAAATATGCTCCATGTCTACGAATGGCCAGCGGATTCGGCAGACTGACCCCGGCGATCCAGATCTTTGCCCTGTCGGTGACCTGCATAAGGTTTTCAGCTCACCGGAGATGACTGCGGAAACGCAAGCCGGATGCAGGAATGCTTCATTGCGGTGTGAATTCTGCAAGATCGATGCCTCAAATTCCGTCAATGCCATCACCGGTCCCATTCATAGCAGGCGTATGCTTCTGGAAGGCCAGATTGATCAGACGTGGGAGATGCTTCGCGAGCAGTCCTCCAAGGCTGCGATTCGTGCCGAGCAGACCATGTTGCCAGTGCGAGATATCTTCGACCTCTCACACGATCTTGGCTCCGTTCGGCGTCATTTTATGGCAACTCAAGACGACCTTCTTCAAGCTCACGATCTCAGCAAGAATTCGTCTTGGTGGAATCTTCCGCAGGATCAGCAATCCAAACTGCTTCGCGATTACTGGCGTTCGAATCTCTTGCCGCGCGATGTTCAGCTTTCCCAGGAAAGCAATCGAATTTTCACTTCCCTTGACCGCGAATTGGAAGAGCCATTTCTCAGCGCGAAGAAGAAGCGGGTGTTTGTAACGTCAGCGCACGAGGAGAACAGCAGTTGGCATTTTCGTATTCCGCCTAAATCGTATGAAGCATGGACGCTGCTCTGCTGGCACGGAAGCTATTGGCTGGACGACTTTGTCATTCCGCAGAAGTTTTACGCGCAGCCCTTCGCACGGGCCAGAAAACAGTCAAAAGACAAACCCATCCATTTACGGGTATGGAAGTCTGGTGAACAGTGGAATTTGGAGTTTGTTGACTTGTTGGCGCGCGAGGCTGTTGGAAATGCAGTTGGGGCACGGGCAGTGGACCCCATCGACATTGCTGAACTCCGCGGCAACTACGGACCGATCATGTAAATTAAGATTTTTCGGACTGAGCCGGCTAGGAAATGCAAGTGATTGAAAAGACAATGCCGTGGTGGCGAAGGGCGCTCAGGTTTGCGCTGGGAGGCATTCGCTCCGGATTTGGCCTTTTCGCGCGGCCGGCAAGGTTAGAGCCGGATGCAGTGCCGGTCGCAGTGCCGACCATTTCAGACAGCCTGGAAGAAAACGCAGAAGAAGAGAGAGCTTTGACCAAACCGTTCCCCAAAATCGAAGTGGCCGAGGAAGCGCCGGAGGTTCCGGCGGAGCCTGTGTCGCCGCTTGGGCCTGTCGCCGAGTTCGAGCCTCTGCCGGAACCCGCCATTGCAACCGGGATTGCAGCCGGCTCAGAGTTGGCTGCGGAGCCCGCGCCCGCTCCGGTCGATGAGGAAGATGCTTTGGGTGATACGGTCCCAGCCGAGGCCGCGCCTGAGGTGGGCGCGGAAAAAAGCGAAGCAAGAACTGAATTCTCCGAAGATCATTCCGCCGAGGATAAACAGGCTGTAGAAAAGCCCGGAATTTCGGGTGAAATTGGGGGTGAACATCCCTCAGGGCCTAAAGGCCACGCTGATTTTGCGGCACTTACGGCACGACTAAAGTCGTGCCCTGATACAAAGCGACCATTTGAATCAGCTTCTACGAGTTTTTCCGCAGCCTCTAAAGCCCTGACCTACCAGTCGCGCCCTGACACCCCGCTCATGATTCCTGCAGTCGGCGAAGCGGCTTTGGCTGATATGGTCCCAGCCGAGGCCAAGCCCGAATCCGCGCCTGAGGTGGGCGCGGAAAAGAGCGAAGCAAAAACTGAATTCTCCGAAGGGAGTTCAGCGGGAGATAACGCCCAAGTCGATTCATCCGCATCGGCGGAACGACTGAAGTCGTGCCCTGACACAAGGCAGGTATTGGAATCGGATAGTTCCGTAGCTCACGAAACCGAGACGGCCCGCGAAGCCGAGGTCGAGCCTGAGGTTGCAGCCGACCCGCACCCGCCCACGGAGCCGCAAACGGTGGCCGAGGTCGAACCTGTCGCAATCCCAGCTGCCGAGGGCAGTCTTGATGCCCAACTCACGCCGCCAGAAGTGGAGGTTGTGAACGTCGAAATTGTGAATGAGGCCGCGCTGGAGCCGGTTTTGGAGATCGAAGCCACACAAGAGGCTGAGTCCGAAGAGGAAGCCGAGCTTGTAGCCGAGCCTGAGACCGAGGAGTTTGCGAATGTCGAGGTTGTGACCGAGGTTGCGCCGGGGCTGGCCGAAGAGACAGAGCCGGTTGTGGAGATCGAAGCCGCGCAAGAGGTTGATTCTGAAGAGGAAGCTGAGTTTGTAAACGAGCCGGAGACCGGGAAGTCTGTGAATGTAGAGGTTGTGACCGAGGCCGTGCCGGTGCCAGTTGCAGAGGCCGATCCCGTGGAAGAAGCTATGCCGGAGCTGGCTGAAATGGCAGAGTCCGAAATTGAAGCCGAACCGGAAACAGTGGACACCCCGGAAGTGGTGGATGTGGCTGCCGCTGAGGCGTTCGAAGAGCCGGAACTGGAGACTGAAGCCGAGCCGGAAGCTGTGACCGAGGCCGAGGCGAGTATCGCGCCGGTCTGCGCTCCCGATGTTGAACAGCCAGTTCTCGAGGTCGAGCCAGAGGCCGCCACGGTTCCTGAGCCGATTTCAGCTCCTGAGCCAACCGTAGAGATCGGTCCAGAGATGGAACCGGTAGAAATTCTTGCGTCAGAAGCTGGCGCAGAACCAGAGAGCACGCCGGAGCCGGTTGCGGAGCAGGCCCCAGCCGCTGATGACGGGGCTAAGTTGGTACTCACTGCTGAGCCCAGCGCAGAAGAAAAGGCCGACGCGAAGGCGGAGGAAAAGGCCGCAGCCAAACTGGCCGCGCGGCAGAAAAAGCTGGACGAAGGCTCCGAGCAATCTCCCTTTTCGGTTTTTGTGGGCCAGGTTTATGATGGGCCGCTTGACCTGCTGCTGGACCTGATCCGCAAGCAGGACATCGACATCTACGACATTCCCATTGCACGAATCACGGCGCAGTTTCTGGCTTATGTGAACCAGCTCAAGGCGGGCGACGTGGACGTGGCCGGCGAGTTTATCTACACGGCTTCGATGCTGATCCACATCAAGAGCAAGATGCTGCTGCCGCGCGCTCCCTCGGGTCCGGAAGACGCGGCCGAGGACCCGCGCCGCGAGTTGGTGGAGCGGCTGCTGGAGCATGAGCGCTTCAAGAACGCCGCGCAGATGCTGCAAGAGAAGCAGATGCTCGAGGCCGCCACTTGGTCCAATCCCGGCGTGCGCGAGTTCAAAGGCGATGAGGGCACGGAGCCGGAGATTGCCGCCGACACCGTGGACCTGGTCCGTATTTTCAGGGATATTCTGGAGCGCGCCCGCAATCGGCCCGTCCTCAATGTCGAAGAGGACTCGGTGACCGTGGGCCAGATGATTCAGTTTTTGGCTCGCCGCCTCACTATGGAAGACAAACCGGTGGCCCTGCGCCGCCTGCTGAGCCATACACGCAGCGAGCGGGCGCTGATCGCCATGTTTCTGGCGCTGCTGGAGATGGTCCGGATGCAGGCGATTTTGCTTCGCCAGGACCTGCAATTCAGCGAGATCTTCATCAAGAAGCACACTGGCTTCGACGCCGTGATGAATGATGGCCTGGGCAACGCGCGCGACGATTGGCGGTAGGGAATGTTATGACCCAGGCTGTAATGTTATAACTTATGTTATAATAAGACCGAACTGGAGGCACGAAAATGGCTACAACGGCAAAGATCATCGCTATAGGCAACTCCGCCGGTATCATCCTGCCCAAAGAGACGCTGGCAAGGCTGAAAGTCGAGAAGGGCGACCTGCTTTACATCACGGAGGGTTCCCAAGGAATACGCTTGGCGCTTTTCGATCAAGATTTCGCCGTGCAAATGGAAGCAGCGCGAGAGGTTATGCGCGAAAACCGTGACGTATTGCAAAGACTCGCTGAATGATCAAGCCGGTTTGGATCAGGCAGGATGTGGTCCTCAGAATGCACGAGGAGGCTTTATCTCTCCATGGCGGCCCGGAAGGCGTGCGCGACCTCGGTTTACTGGAATCCGCTTTGGCGCGTCCAAAGAACTTGCTCGCCTACTCCGAGCAAGCCCCTTCCCTTAATCAACTTGCGACCTCTTACGCTAAAGGGATTGTTGCCAATCATCCTTTTGTGGATGGCAATAAGCGAACAGCATTCACTGTTTCCGTTACATTCCTGAAGTTGAACGGCCTCCAACTGACAGCGACGAAAGAAGAGCGGGTTCTCACGTTCTGGAGCTTTGCTGCGGGAGAGATCTCCGAGGAGCAGCTCGTCCAATGGTTCTCAATTAACACGATGCCGCGCTGACATACTGCCGGCACATTTTCCACCACCACCGCACTGACCCGCAGCGAGCCCAACCCCTAGCCGTGTAGAATTATTGCAGACAGGTTAATTCCCTCGCCTGCCGACGCAAACAATCGCGCGAAAAGTGCAGTTGTTGGGGTTTTATGGACGCCAATATGTCCGGCTCTGCAGTCTCCCTCCTCAATCCATCTCCTATGTATTTGCTATTTCATGCTGCTGCTGAGTCGCGACCCTGGAGGCCCAGGCGTGTCCGGAATCTCTCCGGCCGCATTGGTGAAGCCTGATGGCCGACCTGGCCGCCACATTGAAAGTTCCGCCCCAAAAAGGATCCGGGCTCGATCGCAAGTTGAGCGCGAAGCCCAGCCCCGTGGGCATCGCTGTTTTTCTGGCGGCTCTGGCCGCAGGGCTGTGCTACATCGCATTTCACGTCGCCAGGGACATGGAGACGGTCACCGTCACGAGCATCTGGCCGTATATGTTGCTGGCCCTGGCTCTGCTGATTGCGCTTGGCTTCGAGTTCGTCAACGGCTTCCACGACACAGCCAACGCCGTGGCCACGGTTATCTATACCCATTCGCTGGAACCCGACATTGCGGTGGTCTTGTCGGGGTTGTTCAACCTGGCCGGAGTGCTGGCTTCCACGGGGACGGTGGCCTTCGCGGTTCTCACGCTTCTGCCGGTGGATCTGATTCTTCAGGTCAGCTCCGGAGCCGGCTTCGCCATGGTCTTTGCGCTGCTGGTCGCCGCCATTCTGTGGAACCTGGGCACGTGGTGGTTTGGGCTGCCGGCATCGAGTTCGCATACCCTGGTCGGCTCGATTATAGGCGTGGGTGTCGCCAACCAGCTGCTCCGCGTACACACCGGCACCTCAGGCGTGGACTGGGAGCAGGCCATCAAGGTTCTCAAGGCGCTGCTGATTTCGCCGCTGGTGGGATTTTTCTGCGCAGGAATCCTGTTGCTTGTCTTCAAGGGTTTGACCGATACGGATCGCGCCAGAAGCCTGGCCCTCTTCTATAGAGCGAACTATATGAAGCCCTTTTGGGCGCTGTTTTCCGTGGCGTGGGCGGGCATCGTCCTGACGATCCTGTTGAGTCTGTTTGCCTGGCTTTCGAGCGCGTTGTTTCCCTCCATGTGGCGCTACGTTCGCGGAGTTGAGGGGTGGGAACATTCTTTTGGGCTGATTCTGGTTGTGCTTTCGACGGGTATCGTTGCCCACATCGTGCTGGCGCTATTTTCCCAGTTCGTTCTGGAGAATGGCCGCGTGCTCTTTGAAGCTCCCAAAGGCGAGGCGCCCCCACCGTGGCCAATTCGTGCGCTGATGGTGATCATATGCGGCGGCGTCAGCTTTTTCCACGGCTCCAATGACGGACAGAAGGGTATGGGCCTGATCATGCTCATCCTCATCGGCACCGTTCCAACTGTTTACGCGCTGAACCACGCTGTCACAGCCAGCGGTATGCAGGAGTTCATCGCCGCTTCCGGGCAGACTGTAAGCGTCCTGGACCGTCACACCGGCCAAAGCGTTGTTCTCCACACCGACGCTCGCACCGAGGTCACTGACTACATCCGCACCCAGCAGCTTCGGCCAGAGACGATTCCGGCGCTTCGAGGATTGGTGGCGGAAGTGAATCGCGAAGTGACCGTCTACAAGACGTTCAAGGCTGTTCCGGCGCAAGACCAGACCAACATCCGCAACGATATGTATCTGGCCGGCGAGGCCATCCGGCTGATAGCCAAGAACCATAATCCGGCTTTTGCCGCGGACGAGAGCGCTGTTCTTGCGAACTACAAGAGCAAGGTGGACAAGACCATCAAGTTCATTCCCGACTGGGTCAAGGTCGCCGTGGCGTTGGCTCTTGGATTGGGCACGATGGTGGGCTGGCGGCGCGTGGTGGTGACGGTAGGCGAGAAAATTGGCAAGGAACACCTGACTTACGCGGAGGGCGCCACAGCGGGACTGGTGACCATGGGCACCATCTTCGCTGCCGACAACTTTGGCTTGCCGGTTTCAACGACGCACATTCTCAGTTCCGGCGTGGCGGGCACCATGGCCGCCAACGGCAGCGGCCTGCGTCTATCCACGATTCGCAATATCGCGGCGGTGTGGGTGTTCACGCTTCCGGCTGCGGCGCTGCTCGCCGGGCTGCTCTTCTGGCTTTTCCGCGCAATTTCGTAGAGAAGCTCTGATTCAGCAAAATCAGTCAGCCAAACATTGCCTCAAGGGCTAAACAGGCTGCGGGAAAAGGCCTGGACTTGTTCGGAACTCCCGAAAAGCATCCCTCAGGGCCTAAAGGCCACGCTGATTTTGCGCCACTTACGGCACGACTAGAGCATTTTCGGTTCTGGTGTTTACAGTTGAAATGGACAGTTGTGCTATCCCACCCTTTTCGCAAAGTACGCGAAAAGGATGGGGCACCCAGAACTTTGTTAACACTCAATTTGAAAATGCTCTAAGCGCTGCGCTCGCTTATCTCTTCTTGACCTTCATCAATTCGACAGCCTTTTGAGCGATATGCTCGGCGCTGACTTCCAGCTCCTTGACCAGCTCCCAGGGCGCGCCAGAATCGCCGAAGCGATCCTTTACGCCGATGGCTCCGGTGATCAGAGGCTTGCCGTAGAGTTGTTTGCTCTCAGTGAGGAGCCCGCTGACGCGCCACGCCAGAGCGCCGATCTGATGCTCTTCGGCGGTGACCACCACGCCGGTATCATGAGCGGCGCGAATGATAGCTTCAGCATCGATGGGCTTGAGCGTGTGCATATTGAGAACGCGCGCCTCGTATCCGTAGTCGCGTTTCAGAATCAGAGCCGCGCGCATAGCCTCGGGGACCATGGGTCCGCAGGCGATGATGCTCAGGTCTTCCGACTCGTTTTTGTAATCGTCAGCCAGACAGGTCTCGAAGGCGTCGACGAAGTCGGGCGCATCCTTGCGCAGGCGGATCACGTTGGCCTTTCCAAAGACAAAGGGAGTCTTCTCGTCCGTGACGATGGGCGTGGCCTCGCGCGCCAGGCGGATATATTTGGGGCCAACATGTTTGAGCAGCAAATGTGTTGTGGCCTTGCGCGCCTCGACGATATCGCAGGGCACGACGACGGACATGTTCGGCATCCCCGTCATGGCGAAGAGGTCTTCGAGGGCCTGATGCGTGGCGCCGTCCGGTCCCACCGAGACGCCCGCGTGGGCGCCGGCGATCAGGACATTGAAATTTCCGTAGCAGACGGAGACACGAATCTGATCGAGGTTGCGCGCTGCGGAAAACGTGGCGTAAGAGCCGATCACCGGCAGCTTGCCTTCCCTTGCAAATCCCACAGCCGCCGCCGTGGCCGACTGCTCGGCGATCCCCATGCTGATCCAGCGCTTCTTGCGCTCGGGCTTGCCGGCGTAGAAATCGCTGATGGTGATAGAGCCGGAGATGTCCATCCCGAGGCAAACGATGCGCTCATCGTCGCCGTTTTCCGCAAGCGACTTGCCGAAGCCTTTGCGGGTAGGCTCCATTTTGACCTTCATGGCGTCGCCCGCGTTCCACCAGAAGTCGCGGGAGAACCTGGGCATTTTGGCTTCCAACTCGCGGGTCATCTCCGCCTGGTAGCTCTTTGCCTTATTGAGCAGCATCTCGACCGGAATGCGCTCGGTCAAGCCCAGCTCCTTCAGGGAGGCGGTCAGTTCCTCGCGATTCGGCGGCTTGCCATGCCAGCCGGCAACGTTTTCCATGAAGCTGACGCCCTTGCCTTTGACGGTGTCGGCCAGAATGACCACGGGCTTGCCTACAACCGTTTTGGCTTTGTCGAAGGCTTCGACTAATTGCTTCATGTCGTGGCCGTCAACATGGAGCACTTCCCAGCCAAAGGCGGCGTATTTCTGGTCCAGCGGCTGGACTTCCATCACGTCCTTTACCCAGCCGTCGATCTGCAGGCGATTGACGTCGATGACGGCGATGATGTTATCCAGATGGAAGTGTCCGGCTTCCATGGCGGCTTCCCAAACCTGGCCTTCCTGCTGCTCGCCGTCGCCCATCAGGCAGAAGATTTTGTGCTTCTTCTCGTCTAGCCTTGCGGAGAGAGCCATGCCGACCGCAACGCTGAGGCCTTGCCCGAGCGAACCCGAGGAGACCTCCACGCCGGGCAGCTTCAGCCAATGCGGGTGCCCTTGAAAGCGCGAGTGGAGCTTGCGCAGCGTGACGACGTCGTCGATGTCGCAGAAGCCGGCGAAGCCCAATCCAACATAGAGCGCTGGAGCCTTGTGGCCGGCGGACCAGAGGATGCGGTCGCGGTCAGCCCAGTTAGGATTCTTGGGATCGAGTTGGGCAACATGGAGGTAGAGCGCGGCGGTAATGTCCATGATGGAGAGCGTGCCGCCAGCGTGGCCTGAACCGGCCGCGCAGAGCGTTACCAGATCATAGCCGCGCATCAGGTTGGCGGCGTCCTTGAGCTGTTCAATGGAATAATCCCGGATTGCTTTCCCGGTGGCGGAATCTATGAGGGCCATGGCTTGCTCCTTTGCGCGTAAATCATGCGCGCACGATGTCTATTTCAATTACTACGGTTTGAAGGGTACGGGCTTTACAGGCTGCGGAAAAAATCCTGGACTTGATCCGAACTCCCGAAAAGCATCCCTCAGGGCCTAAAGGCCGCGTCAATTTTGCGGCATTTACGGCACGACTAAAGTCGTGCCCTGATACAAAGCGGCCCTTTGAATCAGCTTCTACGAGTTTTTCCGCAGCCTGTAAAGTCGTGCCCTGACACAAAGCGGCCTTATGAAACAGCTTCTACGAGTTCTTCCGCAGCATGTAAAGCCCTTAACTACTTCTACCTTTGATGTACAAGCTAAAGCCCGTACCCTTCATCCAAAACAGAGTCATGGGGCAGATCCCTAGAGATTCTGCTTCGTCCACTTGTCGATGCGTTCGAGTGCCAGTTGCAGATTCTCCAACGAATTGGCCACGCTGAAGCGCAGGTAGCCTTCGCCGAATTTGCCGAAGGACGCGCCGGAAAGACCCGCCACTCCGGCTTGCTCGAGCAGTGCATCGGCCAGGGGCTTGGACTTCCATCCCGTCTTCGTAATATTCGCGAAGACGTAGAAAGCGCCCTTGGGCTGGCGGCAACTGAATCCTTTGATCTTGTTCAATCCGGCCACGAAGACTTCGCTGCGATGCTTAAATGCGGCGCACATATGCTCGACGGCGCTCTGATCGCCGGTAAGCGCCTCGATGCCTGCGACCTGCGTGAAGCTGGCGGTGCAGGAGTTGGAGTTGGTCATCAGGCGAGTGATGTGCGTGGCGAGATCCGCGCGCATGACGCCGTAGCCCATGCGCCAGCCGGTCATGGCGTAGGTCTTGGAGAAGCCGTCAAGAATGATGGTACGTTCCTTCATGCCGGGAACGGACGCGATGGAGAAATGCTCGCCTTCAAAGAGCAGGCGGCTGTAAATTTCATCCGAGAGCACGAGAATGTTGCGGTCGCCGATGATTTTGGCCACCTGCTCGATGTCTTTGCGCGGCATGACGCCGCCCGTGGGGTTCTGCGGAGAATTGAGAATAATGAGCTTGGTGTGATCGGTGATCAGCGCGGGCAGCTCATTCACGTCGAGCGTGAAGTCGCGTTCCTCGCGCAGTTGGATGGGTACGGCCTTGCCGCCCATGTAGTTGATCATCGACTCGTAGATGGGGAAACCCGGATTGGGATAGATAACCTCATCGCCTTCATCGATCAGCGCCAGGATGGCGTAGAACATGATGGGCTTTCCGCCGGGGACAACCACCACTTCATCGGGCGTGACCGTGATGCCGCGCGTGCGGCTTATGTAATCGGCAATGGTCTGGCGCAGAGCGGGCAAGCCGGCGGAGGGACCGTAATGGGTCCAGCCCTTGTGCAGCGCATCCACGGCCGCTTCCACCACGTTGGATGGCGTGTCGAAATCGGGCTCTCCGATCTCCAGGTGAATGATGCTCTTGCCTTGGGCTTCGAGCGCCTTGGCCTTGTTCAGAACTTCAAAGGCAGTTTCCGTGCCCAGCCGGGCCATGCGGCCGGCGAGGCGCAATTCGTATTGAGTAGATGCTGGCATAATGATTGACGCTCCTGTAAGCCGGTATGACCGGCAAAATCGCGTCCATGTGGATCAAGCGGCATTCCAGATGGCCGAGTAGTGAAGCTACACTTCGCTATACTGGAATCTACTTGAGGCTCACAACAGTTAGGAATACGATTTATGTGATTCTTTTGTGTATCTTCGGAATTCTATTAGGTCGCAGATGGCAGAAACCTTAGAAATTACCAAGCTCCTCGACGCCATCGGATGGCGCATTCTGGCCGAGCTCCAGGACGACGCGCGCATTCACTTTTCTGAACTTGGCCGGCGGGTTGGCCTTTCGACCCCGGCCGTCATCGAGCGTGTCCACCGCATGGAAGAAGCGGGACTCATCACCGGATACCGTGTTGAAATAGATCGCCAAAAGGTTGGACTGCCGGTTAGCGCTTTTATTCGCGTACGCGTCATCGGCGACGCGATCTCCCGCGTTATTGCAGTAGCCCGGGAGATGCCGGAAGTCTATGAATGTCACCACATTGCCGGAGAGGACACTTTCCTGCTGAAAGTCTGCGTGCCCACCTCTGAGGCTCTGGAGAACACCATCAAACAGCTCATGCCCTACGTCACCACCACCACGATGCTCGTCTTATCCTCGCCCATTACCCGGCGAACCATCGAGCCTCTGGAGTAGCCCGCGTTGCCCCAGCTTGATTTTGTTCATCTTGCCCCGGTTGCGCGGGGGGCTTAAAGCCACGTAATGTTGACCCATGCCTGAAGTTTCCGCATCACCCGATCTGACGAATCTTGACCTTGAATCCCTGGCCACCGATGTAGTGGCGCAGGCCATGAAAGCTGGCGCGAGCGACGCCGAGGCTGTAGCGCGCGAGGGCGACGAATTCAGCGTCAATGTGCGCATGGGCCAGGTGGAGACGCTGAAGGAGTCCGGCTCTCGGGGTCTGGGAGTGCGGGTTTTTCTGGGCAAGCGCTCTGCCTCGACCTCGACCAGCGACCTGACTGCAGACGGGATTCGCCAACTGGTGGACGGCGCGATGGCGCTGGTCAATGTGACCGAAGAGGACGCGTTCAGCGGGCTGCCTGAGACGGCGGAGTTCGGCTCGCTTTCGAGCGATCTGCATCTTTACGACGAAGATGTCTACTCGCTGCCGGGGCCGGAACGGATCGAGTGGGCGCGGCGGGCTGAAGCGGCGGCACTTGAGGCCGACGCGCGCATCACGAACTCCGATGGCGGCAGCTTTGACGCGGCCACCGGACGCAAGGCGATGGCCAACTCGCGCGGCTTTGTGGGCGGCTATCGTTCGAGTTATGCAGGGGTTTCGGCAGCGCCGCTGGCTAAGGATGCGAATGGCGCCATGCAGCGCGACGGATGGTGGTCGAGCGCGAGGCGGCTCAAGGATTTGGATTCGCCTGAGGCGATTGGCAAAGAGGCGGCGCGGCGCGCGCTTCGCCGGTTGGGGGCGCGCCGGGTTCCCACACAGCGGGTTCCGATTGTCTTTGCGCCGGAGGTGGCGCGGTCGCTCATCGGGTCAATCTTCGAGGCGGCTTCCGGCGACTCGATCTGGCGCGGGGCGTCGTTTCTGGCCGGAAAGCTGGGCGAACAGATTGCCGCGCCAAGCCTGACGATTATCGACGACAATACGATGCTGCTGCCGACGGGGATGGGCGGCTTTGGGACCACGCCATTTGACGGCGAGGGATTGCCTTCGCAGCGCACGGTGGTGGTGGAGGCGGGCGTGCTGCGCAACTATCTGCTGAACACTTATACAGCGCGCAAGCTGGGCATGAAATCCACCCACAACGCCGCGAGAGGCTTGGCCGGTGCGCCGGGAATCGGCTGCGGCAACCTTTATCTGGAGGCGGGAATGCTGACGGCGGAGCAGATCATCGCCGATGTGCCAGCCGGGCTTTATGTTACGGGGCTGATTGGATTTGGCGTCAACGTGGTCACGGGCGATTACTCGCGCGGCGCGAGCGGTTTGTGGATCGAGAACGGCGTGCTGACTCATGCCGTGGAAGAGGTGACCATCGCGGGCAATCTGGCCGAGATGCTGCGCAATGTGACCGCCATCGGCAACGATCTGGAGTTTCGCGGCTCGGTGGCCTCGCCCACTCTGCGGATTGACGGCATGACGATTGCGGGGAGTTAGCAGAGCGGAGTTAGCGGTGTTAGAGCATTTTTGGTTCTGGTGTTTACTGTCGAAATGGGCAGATGTGCTATCCCACCCATTTCGCAAATTACGCGAAATGGATGGGGCACCCAGAATTCTGTTAACACTTAAGCTGAAAACGCTCTAGCCGCGCCTTGCGCGAGTTAGCGGAGTTTGGGTGGGATGGCGAGTTCGAGGCAGAGTTCCGAGATTGTTATGCAGCAGATTGCCTTTGACCCGGCTGACGCAAAGGCGGCGTTGGCGCAACTGCCTACGAGTGCGGCGGTCTTTGCGCTCTACGGCGCCGAGGCTCATGCGGAACCTTACATCGGCCGCACGCCCAATTTGCGCGGACGGCTTGAGCGGCTCTTGCAGCCTTCGGCCAAGCATCCGCGGCGGTTGCAGTTGGCCGGGCGCGTGCGGCAAATTCGCTGGCGGCTGACCGGCTCGGAATTCGAGTCCCTGCTGGCACAGTTTTCTCTTTTGGAGAAGATTTACGGCTTCAAAGCCCTGGAACGAATGCACCTGGGAGCGCCAGCGTTTATCCGCTTTCTGGGCAGCAACGCATACCCGCGCATCGTGGTCACCAATCGCCCCAGCCAGCGCGAGGCGGATTGGGCTTATGGGCCGTTTCAATCGCGTGCGGCTGCCGAGCGATATGCCGAGGAAGCGCTCAAGCTGTTCTTGTTGCGCCGCTGCACGGAAGATCTCGACCCCAATCCAAGCCATCCCGGCTGCGTCTACTCGGAGATGAAGATGTGCCTTGCGCCCTGCTACAAGGGCTGCACCGACGAGCGCTACGGCGAAGAGGCTGCGGCGGTGGAGCGGTTTCTGGCTACGCGTGGCGAGAGCAAGCTGGTCACACTTCGCACCGAGCGCGACGAAGCCTCGGCCAATCTGGAATTCGAGACCGCCGCGGCGCTGCACGCGCAGGTCGCCCGCGTGGAGAGCGTGAGGGCGCTGGCTCCCGAACTGGTGCGGCCGCTTTCGCAGCTTCGGGCGGTGATTTTGCAGGCTTCGGCAAATCCCGGCGAAGTTGCCGTTTTCCTATACGAGAACGGCCGGTTGAGCGGACCGGCGGGATTTTTGACGCTGGGCATGAGAATTCAGAATGAGCAATCCGGCTCGACTTCGCTCTTTGCGCATCCGATGGCGATTGAGGCAATCCCGGAAGAAACAGGGAACAGGGAACAGGGATCAGGGATCAGTAAAGGCGAGACTGCGGCGGCGGACGCGATGCCGGAACCCACCGCGACTGAAGCATCGTACGCCGGAATTGCTCCGGCTGAAACATCGGAAGAGGCAAGAGCTGCCTTGTCAGCTAAAGCCGCTCGCGGCGTACTGGAAGCTCGCATGGAGGCTGCTTTGGCCGCACTGGTTGAACCGTCCGAGACTCCATCGGCGATGCTCCGCCAGGGCCATCTGGCGTTGCTGAAGCGCTGGTACTATCGCCCCGAGGCAAAGCGCACCGGCGAAATCTTCTTTCCGGATGCTGAAGGCAACTGGCCGGTGAAGGCGATGCTGCGCGGGGTGGGGCGAGTGTTTTCGACCAGGTTCAAACCTTCGACGGCCGAATGATGAATGGCGGCTGAGGGTTGCGGTATCCCACCCTTGCGACAAAAACAAGGACGGCGCAAGGATGGGGCGCCCGGCAGCCATGCAGAGTAAGCTGATGGGAAAAGAAAGCCGATGCCAGCGCGCAAGACTATCCGATCGATGCTCACCGCAGGACGCCACCGCATCTCCAGCGGCCAGACGGCCGAAGTCGTCGACCTTGTTCGGGCTGACCTGAAGCGAGCGCCTCAATTGCTCGAATGCCTTTGGGACGAGGAGCCTGTCGTGGCCATGCGCGCTGCCGATGCGCTGGAAAAGCTCACGCGGCGCCGGTCTTCGCAGCCTGATCCGGTTCGGGATGCGCTTCTGGTTCTGCTCCAGCGCTCCTGGAAGGCGCCGCTGATCGGATTATTCTCCGAAGCCACCGAGAACAAGCTGCGTTGGTGCCTGGCGCCGGTGTTGCCACGCCTTACCTTGACGATTTCTGAGTGCCGGCGCGTGGCCGAGATTCTGCGGTCCTATCTTGAGGACCAAAGTTCGATCGTCAAAACCTGCGCTCTGCAAGGACTGGCTGATCTGACCCGGCAGAATGCCTCGTTGCTGCCGGAGGTGATTGATCTGTTGCAGATCCACAGCCGTTCAGGAACCTCGGCCATGCGGGCGCGCTGCCGTATCCTGCTTCGGAAGCTGGAAGCCGCCCCAAAATTCAGTGTAGGCCGCCGCAAATAGGGTGATTTACCGATGCCCGTGCATTGGGGTGAATTCGTGGAAGTGGCTTCCCTCAGGGTCTAAAGCCCGTCATTGTTTTGTTGCATTTACGGCACGACTAAAGTCGTGCCCTGATACAAAGCGGCCATTTGAATCAGCTTCTACGAGTTTTTCCGCAGCCTGTTAAGGCCCAGTTCATATTGGGCCGTTTACGGCACGGCTGAAGTCATGCCCTTTCAAAACATAAACGACCATCTGTGTGACGGACGCCACTAGCGAGCCGTGGCGTTGACTGCCATGGATTTCAACAATGCTTATCAAGTGATCCCCAGGGATCAGCACCGCATCAAAAAACTGGTTTATCCTGCACTCATTGGAAGCAGTTGATTTCAACGCGCTATCTGAACTCAAAAGGAGATTCCCCCAAATGAAACAAGTCAGTGTTATCAGTACAGCGATTCTTTCTTTACTCTTCGGAGCCACAGCCATCGCCACCGCCCAGCATGATGAGCATGGGAACGGCCAAGGCCAACCGAGGCAGGCGCCGCAATCCCAACCGGCTCGGCCCGCGCAGCAAGCACCGCAACAGCAGCAGGCGCGGCCCGCGCAGCAAACGCAACATGCGCAGCCTCAGCAATTCCAGCAGGGACGTCAACAGCCAAGCGGCGGACAGGGGCAACGCCAGGGAAGACCGCAACAGAACCAACCAACCTATGGCGGCGCCTATCACGGCGGCGTGCAGTTCAACGGTCCTACCAACGGCGGGGTTCACTTCAGCGGAGTTCCGCAGCATCAGCAGCAGGTGCACGCGGGCTTTGGGCAGTCTCGCGCCGGTTCGTGGAAGGACGAACACCAAAGCTGGGGCCAGCGCGGCGGCTATAACGGCTACCGGATTCCCGACGGCCGTTTCAGGCTCTTTTTCGGGCATGACCACTTCTTCCGCATCTACGGCCTTCCCCTGGTCTTTGTCGGAGGACAGCCGCGCTTCCAATATGACGGATACTGGATCACGATTGTCGATCCGTGGCCGGAAAGCTGGGGGCAGGACTGGTACGAGACCGACGATGTGTATCTTGACAACGCCGGGGATGGGTACTATCTGTATGACCGCAATTACCCGGACTACCCAATCGCCGTCACGGTTTCGTTCTAGCTGAGCACTTGGCCTTGGCGCGCCATGGGGCAGCGGGTCTCCAGAGCAGCGTCGCCACAATTTGCGGATAGACTCTATCGCAAATTGATGTCCTGAGCCTTCGGCAAAGAGGCTCGAAGTCTTCTCAAAAGCTCCTCATATTATGATGGGAAGCTGAAACCCCGAACCCAAGGAGAAATTCATCTATGAGTCTTTTTCGACTCGCTGTTGCAACGCTCGCTCTTTCACTGGGCGCGCCGATTCTGCTTACGGCCCAGAACTGGCAAGACCCGAATCACCCCGACCATGATCGCGGTGGCTGGGATGCGCCCCCGCCGGAGTTCCGTGACATCCAGCGCCAGGGCTTTCATGATGGCCTCGAAGCCGCGCACAACGACTTTGACAACCACTATCCACTGAATATTGAGCAGCGAAGAGAGTTCCGTCACCCCCCGGTCCCCTTCCAGTTTCGAGACGACTACCGTGACGGTTTCCGCCGCGGCTACAACATGGCCTTTTCGCATTACCGCGAGAGTTTTGCACCTCCACCACCTCCGCCACCACCTTCCCGCCCAGGCATAGGGGCTCAGATTTTGGGCGCGATCGTGAACAGTGGTGCCTGGGATGCGCCACCTCAGGAGTTCCGTGAGGTTCAGCGCCAGGGCTTCCATGATGGCCTGGATGCCGGCCATAGAGATTTTGATCGTCGGCTTCCGCCAAACGTCGATGCCTGGGGAACGTTCCGCCATCCCCCGGTCCCTGGCGAGCTCCGAGACGACTACCGCGATGGCTTCCGTCGCGGCTACGATCTGGTCTTCTCGCACTTCCGCGATGACCACGATCGCCGCTAATCCCACCGCTTCCCAGGTCAGGCAATCCGCGGCCTGGGAAGCCCTCCCCTTTACTTCCAATAGACGCTGAACGCCCCATCCTTATTCAGAGCCCGCAGACTGGCGCGCCTCCGCGCTGATACACTGACCCTGCGAGGAGAGCATCCAAAAAATCATGGTTGAGCTGCTGCCGGTCTTAAGATGATTGAACTTTTGCCTTCGATATTATCGGCGGATTTCGCCCACCTGGCGGACCAGGTTGCCGCGGCTGAGCGAGGCGGCGCGACGGTGATTCACGTGGACGTGATGGACGGCCATTTTGTGCCCAACATTACGATTGGGCCGCCCGTGGTCGCGTCCCTGCGCAAAGTGACCAAGCTGCCGCTCGACTGCCATCTTATGATCGAGAACCCGGACGAGTTTATCCCTGCTTTTGCTGAGGCTGGGGCGGACTGGGTGAGCGTTCACTATGAGGCCTGCCGGCATCTGCACCGCTCGCTGGAACTGATTGCCGGTCATGACATGAAGCCGGGTGTGGTGGTGAATCCGGCCACCAGCGTCGAGCTGATCCGCGAGATTTTGCCCATGGTTCACCATGTGCTTGTCATGAGCGTGAATCCGGGCTTTGGCGGACAGAAATTCATTGAATTCTCGCTCGACAAGATCCGGCGGCTGGCCGAGTTGCGCCAGGAACTGGGGCTGGCATTTAGAATTGAAGTGGACGGCGGCGTGGCTCACGACACGGTGGCTCGCATCGTCCAAGCAGGAGCGGAGCTGCTGGTGGCCGGCAACGCCGTTTTCGGCGCAGGGCAACCGGAGGCGGATGCGCGCTCGCTGCTGGCTGCGGCTCGCAAGGCTGCGGGCGAATAGAGGATTTGGCACTTCAATGCAGTGAAGGCTTCCCACCCTTCCGCAAAGAACGCGGAAGGATGGGGCACCCAGGCTGGTTGGCGAATAGCCGGGTAAGATTCTGAAATTATTGGGGATTTGGCTAGCGGCCTCGATACAATCCGCGGCCGCAATGAGGTGGTATGAACCGGTTGACAAGGAAAATTGCCGCAGTAGGTTTGGCGGTTTTGGTGCTGGGCACGGTTTCGGTCCAAGCCAGGGAAAAGAAGCCCAAACACAAGAAGCATGAGGACCTGAGCGCCAACCCGCTGGCCGGCGTGAATTCCAGGCAGCCCGACAAGGAGCTCTTCGACAAGGCGATGATCGCCATGAAGAAGGGCCGCTTCGATGTGGCGCGGCTTGACCTGCAGACCATGCTGAACACTTATCCCGACTCCGAATACCGGATGCGCGCCAAATTGGCAGTGGGCGACAGTTGGTTTAAGGAAGGCGGCACCGCGGCTCTGACGCAAGCCGAGGCCGAGTACAAGGATTTCATCACCTTCTTCCCCAACGCTCCGGAAGCCGCCGAAGCGCAGATGAAGGTGGCCGACATTTATTACCAGCAAATGGAGAAGCCGGACCGCGACTACACCAACGCGGACCGCGCCGAGCAGGAATACCGGTCGATGATCAATATGTTCCCTGACTCGTCGCTGGTGCCCCGCGCCAAGCAGAAACTGCGCGACGTGCAGGAGGTTCTGGGCGAGCGCGAGACCGAGATTGGCCTTTATTACGGCAGCCGGGAGAACTTCTCGGCGGCCATTGCCCGCCTGGAGACCGTGGTGGATACCTACCCGCTTTACTCCAAGAGCGACCAGGCGCTGCTGGGCATCGGCGATGCCTATGCCGGCGAAGCACACGCGATCCAGATTGCGCCTCGCATTCCCGGAGCGATCAGGGAGCGGCTGCGCGCGGTCTATCAGGACCGGGCTGCCGAGGCTTACGCCAAAGTGATCACACGCTATCCCATGGCACCTCACGTGGAAGATGCCCGCGACCGGCTGGTGGCCATGAACCGCCCCGTTCCCGAGCCTACCCAGGAAGCGATTGCCGAAAACGATGCGGAAGAGCGTAGCCGTCAACCCCTGCGCTTTACCGACAAGACCTTCGACATTATTAAGCACGGGCCTTCAGTCGTTGAAGCTGTGCATGTGGGTGAGCCCAGCCTCGACGACCCCAAGCGCACTCTCGCGCCCGATGTGACCAAGCAGAACCTGGCGATCTTCAACGCCGCCGTCAATGCCGGCAGGCCTGCTGCTCCAGCCGGAGCGGTTACACCTACTGGCGTCAATGAGCCGCCGCGCAGCGATCAGCCTTCCCAGGCGCCTTTGCAGCTTGAGGCGCCGTCGGGCGGCACAGGCGTAGGAGTCCAGGTGGTGAGCGCGCCCAACGCTGACCCCAACGCCGTAATCAAGCCGGTTGGCCCCGCGAACACCGTCATACCCGCCGCGGAGAAACCCGCTGAGGCTCCTGATCAGGTCAACGATGTCAATAAGTCGGGTGCGACACCGGCCCAGTCGGCTCTTACTAATGGCAAACAAAAGAAGCCTAAGGCCGATCTGAACGACGAATCTTCGAGCAAGAAGAAAAAGAAGAAGGGCGTCTCCAAGCTGAACCCGTTCTAGACGGGCTACAGATTCACAGACATGAAGGGCCGCTTCCATTTGGAGGCGGCCCTTTTTCACATGGCTTTGCCGGACTTCAACGCAACGCCCGTTGTTTCTGAACCGACTCGCCTTCTCCAACAGACATCTGTATGGACCCGTTCCCCTAAGGCAGCATTATCCATCTTTGAAATGTTGCACTTATGCTAAGTGGTGGCCGCCTTGCTTGACAACTTTGCATTTTGCAAAGTATCTTGAGAGTGTAGCAACCGGTGCCCCGGAGATTTTCTGGGCGGAGCGTTTTGGGAAGGCCTCAATGCACGTAGTCACACGCAAGCACCTGGTCGAGGCCGAAAAACAGTATCCGGAAGCAGCCAGAGAAATTCGGGCTTGGTATAGGATCGCGGTCGAGGCGGGCTGGCGAAACTTTGTTGAAGTGCGGCAGGTTTTCAAAGATGCCGATGATGTGGACGGATATGTGATCTTCAATATCCGGCAGAACCGCTACCGGCTGGTTACCATCATTCACTACGCACGCGAAAAGGAAGGCCAGACTACGGCGGGCCACATCTACATTCGGTCTTTTCTGACGCATCGCCAGTACGACAACCGGACTAACTGGGACAAGGGGGTCAAACAATGAGCACAGCGCTTGCAAATCCGAGCGAGATGATCCGGCAGGGAGCACCTCGGCTGATTCACTCAGATGGCGAGCTGGCAGAGTATACCGATGCTCTCTTTGCGCTGACTGCCAAGGCCGATCCCACGGCGGACGAAGAAGAGGCAATCGAGTTGATGACTGTGCTGGTCGAGCGCTACGAGCAAGAGCGCTACCCATTGCCGGAGGCCGAGCCGGCCGATGTGCTGCGCTATCTGCTGGAGCGGAATGGGCTCACGCAGCGCGACATTGCCCCGGAGTTGGGAAGCGAAAGCACTGTCTCGCTGGTCCTCTCCGGCAAGCGGCAACTGAACCGGGACCATATCGCTCGACTGAGCCGGCGGTTCAACGTGTCGCCCGCAGTTTTCTTTCGGGTGCCCTAGTCAAGATAGCCCGATGCGATTCTTGTCAGATATTGCTTTACCCTTCTTCGTTGGCAGCCCGCAGATGGCGGGCTAGCGACCACTTCAGTTCGTCAATGCCCTGGCCGGTGACGGCGGAGATGGCGTTAAACTCCAGTTTGCGGCGCTTTACGTGAGCTGCGAGCTTCTTGAGTTTGTCGGGGTTGGCGCTGTCGATCTTGGTGGCGCAGACGATCATGGTCTTGCCGGTCAGAGGATGGATGGGCTGGGCAGACTCTCCGGCATCGTCGGAGAAAGGATCTTGCTCGTTCTTTGTTGCTTTGCTTGTAAAGCTAGCCAACTCCTGGTTGATTACCTTGAAGTCTTCGACCGGATCGGGACGGCCGCTGGCGTCAGAGACATCGACGAGGTGGACGAGCAGGCGGGTGCGCTCGATGTGGCGGAGAAATTGGACGCCGAGGCCGGAACCAAGGTGCGCGCCTTCGATGAGGCCCGGCATATCGGCAACGACGAAGGATTCCAGATCCGGCTCCTCGCCTACGGTGACCACGCCGAGATTGGGTTCAAGAGTGGTGAATGGGTAGTCGGCGATCTTGGGCCGCGCGGCGGAGATGCGGGAGATGAGCGTGGACTTGCCGGCGTTGGGATAGCCGACCAGGCCGACATCGGCCAGCAGCTTGAGTTCCAGGCGATAGAGGCGTTCTTCGCCGAGCCGGCCGAGTTCGTGTTCGCGCGGGGCCTGGTGAACGCTGGTGGCGAAGTGCTGATTCCCTCGCCCGCCGCGTCCGCCCTTGGCGATGATGACGCGCTCGTCAGGCTCCTCGAAGTCGTGAACCAGTTCGCCGGTCTCCTGGTCGTAAAGGGATGTGCCGACAGGGACTTGCAGGACGACGTCATGGCCGTCCAAGCCGGAGCAGTTGGAGCCCAGGCCGTGTTCGCCGCGCTGGCCCTTGTGCTCCGGGTTATAGCGGAAATGGATCAGCGTGTTGTGGCGCTGCGAGCTGACCATGACGACATCGCCGCCACGTCCGCCATCGCCGCCCGACGGCCCGCCGCGGGGCACGAACTTCTCGCGCCGGAAGGCCATGCAGCCGTTGCCGCCGTTGCCGGCCTTGACACGAATTTTTGCTTCATCAATGAACATGAGAACACCAGGGAAGAGGGACTAGGGAATAGGGAATAGAAGACATGAGTTTGCGTTCCATAGCAGACTGTTGAAGCTAAACCTGAAGTCCCTTATTTCCAGTTTACCGGAGAGGGGCATAGAATCGCTTGAAACGTAACTGTTAGGGTAATTAGAACCGCCCAGGCCGGGAGGGTTCTGTCTCGAATTGGCCGGAGAACTATGCCCATCCAGACCCGCCGCAAGAGCGGGCCAGAGTTGCAGAGTAGAGAAATTTTTCCCAGGATCTGCCGCGAGCAAGGGGCTCGATGGCAGGGGTTGAGCGCAGTTGGACGAAGACGCTGGCAGTTGCCGCGCTGCTGATGGGCGCGGTGATGGCGTGTCTTGCTCAATCGGCCCGAGCACAGTCGGGATTAGCCGGTTCGTTGAGCGGCAAACTGACCGACTTGCACTCGAATCCCCTGGGAGGCGTACTTGTTGTGGCGCGGAACCAGGCCACAGGCGCAGAGACGCGCACCACCACGACAAAAAATGGGAGCTACCGGTTTACCGGGCTGGAGCCGGGCGAATACTCGTTGGAGGCCGACAGCCCGCAACTGGGGCACGGCCACGTGGATGGCATTGTGGTGGATGCCGGCTACGAGGCGAAGGTGCAGGCGGCAGTGGAGTTGGAGCCGCTTCCGCGCGATGCCAGCCTGGCGGCGTTGCGCAAGACGAGCCAG
>Ga0302200_10000932_pt1 | contig 28438 bp, 18 predicted proteins | sample II_Bog_N3_1_FD_194585 | JGI IMG/M metagenome (GOLD analysis project Ga0302200, IMG submission 194585) | Peat permafrost microbial communities from Stordalen Mire near Abisko, Sweden - II_Bog_N3_1 | ecosystem: Environmental > Terrestrial > Soil > Wetlands > Peat | place: Sweden: Abisko... | reverse complement strand
CAGCTAAGTTCAGGGCTAACGATTCACAAACCAGGGTCGGAAGTAACGAGCGGCAAAATTCAAAAGAAAGGAGCAACCCAATGAAAGTCAAGACGAACACCAAGGCTGGCAGCGCACTGTGGGGCAGCTAAGTTGAGGGCTTCTCAAACGAGTCAGAACAAGAAGAGCAGACAAGAAATTCCAAAGAAAGGAGCAATCCAATGAAAGTCAAGACGAACACCAAGGCTGGTAGCGCACTGTGGGGCAGCTAAGTTGAGGGCTTCCGAAACGATTCAGAACAAGAAGAGCAGACAAGAAATTCAAAAGAAAGGAGCAACCCAATGAAAGTCAAGACGAACACCAAGGCTGGTAGCGCACTGTGGGGCAGCTAAGTTGAGGGCTTCCGAAACGATTCAGAACCCAGGTTTAGAAGTGATCGAGCAGGCAAAAATTCCGAGGCAAGGAGCCAATCCAATGAAAGTCAAGACGAACACCAAGGCCGGCAGCGCACTGTGGGGCAGCTAAGTTTTGATTACGAGACAAGTTCTAGCCATGAAAGCAAGGATGCTCCGAGAGGTTGATGAGTCTGGGTTCTCCGCCCAGCCCGCCCCGGAGGCATCCTTGCGTGATGTAATAGGGCTCGCGTCCCCTCGGCGAGCCAATCCAGCTTCGACCATGGCAGCGGCCAATCTGCCGTGCGGCACATCTGACCTCTCGATCCTGTAGCATCCACTGATTCAAACCGACAGTACTTCGGTCGCCACGCATACCTCAATCAGCAAAGCGCCGTCATCGTGATTGGTTGCCGCGAGGTGTCAGCCGTGAGTCAACTTGCCCGGAAGCGAAAGAGTATCATTCGGGTGACCCACCAGAATCTGCTGACAACGAGGTTACGCAATGCCTGAGTCCATCGACTGGCCGCCGCCGCACTCTCCGCACCCGCCGCGGCGTCGCGGACGATTGTTTCTCCTGTTGGCGGTCCTTGCCGGCATCTTCTTCGGCAGCCGGACCGCGTTGTCGTACTACGTCGACACGCTCTGGTTCGGGTCGCTCGGATACGGCGAGGTGTTCTGGAAAACACTGGGCCTGCAGTGGGGAATCTTTGCCGCATTTGCGGCGGCCACGTTTCTGATTCTCTATGGATCGTTTCTGGCTTTGAAGCGGGCGCATCTGCCCGATTTGCCGGACGGTCACACGATTCTGATTGGCGGACAACCGCTGAAGCTCCCGGTGGAGCCGGTTTTGCGCACGATCGCGCTTGGCGTTGCGCTCGTGATTGCCGCGGTCACCGGCGGCAGCATGATGGTGGAGTGGCCGGCGCTCGCGCTGTATTGGTATGCGCCTGCCACAGGCGGGGGCGTCGTCTCCGATCCGATTTTCGGCAAGCCGCTGAACTTTTTTCTGCTGGCACTGCCCGCCTGGCAGCTCATCGTCGGCTGGCTGCTTACTCTGGCTGTGATTATTTGTGCGCTGGCCGGTTTTTTCATCCTCATCACGGGCGGGAGCCGCGCGCTCAGCGGGCGTCTCAGCCGGGCGGTCACCCTGCCCTGGCGCGGGCTGTCGATCGCATTCGCGTTTCTCTTGGCGATTCTCGCGGCGCGTGTCTATCTCAGCCGGTTCGAGTTGTTGCTGGAAGATCACACGATCTTCGGAGGCGTGACCTACACGGACGCGCACGTCACGCTGACCGGGTTGCTGATTGTCTGCGCCGCGCTGATATTCGGCGCGGCGATTGCGGCCGTCAACGCCGTGCGGATGCCACGCGGGCTGTGGCTGGCCGCTGCGATTCTGCCGGCTGCGGTCTGTTATATCGCCTTGCAGGGAGTCAGCTGGTACGTCAGCAGCTTTATCGTCAAACCGAATGAACTGGTGCGCGAGCAGCCGTATATCGCGCACAATATCGAGCTCACTCGGAAGGCTTACGGATTCAGCCGCATTACGCAGCGCGAATTTCCCGCGGAGACAACGGTGGAAGCGGCGGACGCGGCGAACAATCAGGCGACGTTGCAGAACATCCGGTTGTGGGACTGGCGCGCGCTTCAAGACACGCTGCGCCAGATTCAGGAGATCCGCACCTACTACGACTTTCCCGACATCGACATCGACCGCTATGACATTGACGGCGCGACTCGCGAGGTGATGCTGGCCGCGCGCGAGTTGAACGTCGACAAGCTCCCGGAGAGCAGCCGCAACTGGATTAACGACAAGCTGATCTACACCCACGGCTACGGCATCACGATGAACCCGGTCAATGGCTTTACGCCGGAAGGGCTGCCCACGCTAATGTTGAGCAACATGCCGGTGCAGAGCACGGTGCGCGGGCTGAGCGTGACGCGTCCCGAGATTTATTTTGGCGAGATGACCAACACCGACGTCTACGTGAAGACGCGGCAGAAGGAATTCAACTATCCGCAAGGCGCCAGCAACAGCCTGACGTCGTATGAAGGCTCGGGCGGTATCGTGCTGGGCGGCTTTCTGCGCCGCATCATGATCGCGCTCGACCGCGACGACCTGGCGAAGCTGCCGTTCAGCGACGACGTGACCCCGGAGAGCCGCTTGCTCATGCGTCGCAACCTGAAGGATCGCGTATCGGCGCTGGCGCCGTTTCTCACCTACGAGTCCGATCCGTATATCGTGCTTGGCGACGATGGCCGTCTGTCCTGGATCATGGACGCGTTCACATCTTCCGACAGTTATCCCTACTCGACCCATTACCGGCTCGGCAACGATTTGATTAACTACATGCGGAACAGCGTCAAGGTGGTGATCGACGCCTACGACGGCACGACCACGTTCTACGTCTTCGATACGGAGGATCCGATCATCGCGGCGTATCGCCGAATTTTTCCGGACTTGTTCAAGGATGCGTCCGCGATGCCGGCCGGGCTGCGCAAGCATGTGCGCTATCCCGAGCTGCTGCTCAAACTGCAAGCGGAAGTGTACGGCCTGTATCACATGACCGACGCGGAAGCGTTCTACAACCGTGAAGATCTGTGGACGGTCGCGACCGAAGTGGGCATGGCCGAGGGCGGCGGCCAGACGACACAGGCCATGCAGCCCAATTTTGTACTGATGAAACTGCCGGACGAAACCGGCGAGGAGTTCGTGGAGATTCTGCCCTTCACGCCCGCCAACCGCAATAATCTGATTGGCTGGATCGCCGGGCGCAGCGACGGCGCGCAATACGGCACGTCGGTGGTTTACAACTTTCCGAAGACGAAGCTGGTCGACGGACCGCTGCAAATCGAGGCGCGCATCGACCAGAACGCGCAGCTTTCCGGACAATTGACGCTTTGGAATCAGCAAGGCTCGCACGTGCGGCGCGGGGCGCTGCTGGTGATTCCGTCGGGGCGCGCGCTGTTGTATGCGGAGCCGATTTACCTTCAGGCGGAGCGGAGTCCGATGCCGGAGTTGCGGCTGGTGGTGCTGGCGCTGCAGGATAAACTCGCGTACGGGCCGACGTTCGAGTCGGCGATGGCAGCGCTGTTTGGCGGAGCGGCTTCGTCCATGAGTGCGCCAACGACGAGCGCGCCAACGACGAGTGCGCCGGCCAATTCTCCATCAACAAATGCAGCGGCGGGTGCTGCTGAGGCTGCACGAGGCGCGGCAGACGCGTTGTCCCAGCCCGCAGGCGATCTCAATCTCAATGCACTCATCGCGGAAGCGGCCCATGACCTTGCCGACTACGAGCGCCTGACGGCGGAAGGCAAACTTGGCGAGGCGGGGCAGAAACTGGAAGAGTTGAAGCGCGTTCTCGACAAGCTGAATGCGCGCCGAAAATGATTTCACCGTGGCGGCGCCGCATGCGTGGTTGATTCGACGTCAGGTTTAGTCGACATTCCGTGGCTGGCATTGGCCGCTAGCAATCCGGAGCGACGTTATAATTCACGCATTGCGACTGCTCATTTCCCACGTACCAAATTGCGGACATGTTGGTCTGATTGGGGAAATGGGTAAACCAGAACGTCCATTCATAGTCCGGGCTGAACTGCAATAGTTGTCCGTACCCAAATTCATCGGCCCAATCGTTGGGGTTGCAGGTCGCTCCGGAATAGAGAAGGGCGTTAAAAGAATATGTACCCGCGTTGGCGACCGTAACGTGGACTCCCTGATAGCTGTCGCTGCCATGCTTGTACCAGCACCCCTGGAAGGTCGCCGCCGGTCCTCCTGTTGATGCCACATTCAGCGTCAATTTTGCGCTCTGCGATGTGGTGCCATCGCTAGCGATCACTTCCATGGCATATCTTCCATCGGCCACGCTGCTGTGGACCTTGATTTCCGCAACGGCCGTGCCGCCTCCCGGAGCGGCGATCAGCTTGGGGGTAAGGATCACCGAAACGCCGGCAGGCACATTGGACGTGGTCAAATGCAGTGCATGATCGTATCCCAACGTCACCGTGGTTGTAACGTTGGTCGATCCGGATTCTCCAGGGGCTACTGTGATGGTAGAGGGATGCATCGCGACTTTGAATGAAGGGGCAGTCGCGGGAGTAGCGACGATGATTGCGTCGGAACTTTCCAGTTGCGCGGCTAAGTCATCAATCGGAGCCGCCAGGTTCGCCGCGATTTCAGTGGAAGCACCACCCGTAAGGCGTTCTCCAATCGGGGTCGCCTTGCCCGCTCCGTTGCGCCCGGTATAGGCATCGGTGGCGGAGTCGTTCGATTTGGCGATGGTTTCGGAGACGCTCACGGGTTTCACCAGCCGTGAACCGGAGCCACAGGCCGCCAGGGACAGCAGAGCACTTGCTGCTACTACGATCAGCGATAAAGGCAGGTGTTTATGAGCGTTCGACACGTGGGGTACCTCAAATCGTGGAAATTGACGAAGGAAGCCGAACCTGCCCAATTCTCACACGGGTCCGGGGCGAAAACATAGACTCGAAAGTACATCCGCTTTCCGCATTCCGGGCACCGTCCGCCCTCGCATTTGCTGCAAATCGTACAGTTCTCAGGCCGGGGAACTTGTGTATAGTTGTGACCTGTAAAGATGAATCTTGCAGCAATCCGCAGCATTGGAAAAGGTGATCGAGTGAGACGCTTTTCGCGATATTCTTTGTTTCTTCTATTGGTTACGACCTTCTTTCTTGTTCAGACCAATGCCGCGCTGTGGGCACAGGGAAGCTCCGCCGAACGAATCTTCTTTCATGCCAAAGTGTTTACCGGCGATCCGCAGAATCCTTACGCGGAGGCGGTTGCGATTCGCGGCGACAAGATCGTCGCGGTCGGCAACCTTCCCGAGGTCGTAAAGTCTGCGCCCGCAAATGCCGAGCGCGTCGACCTGGAGGGCAAGAGTCTTTTCCCCGGGTTCATCGACTCGCACAGCCACTCGATCGATGGAGGACTCGGCTTGATTTCCGCCGACGCCAGCGAGAAGGTGCATGCGCTCAACGATCTTCCGGCATTTGCCGAAGACGCGAAGAAAACGGGCAAGGGCATGCGCGGCGACATTCTTGAGATTCTTGGCCTGCCGCTGGAGTTCTGGTCGCACTGCGACACCCTGAACGCCATGTTCAGCACCGGTGCTTACGAGAAGCAAAGCGTCATTCTGCGCGGCATGGATGGTCACACGGCGTGGGCGAATCGCGCCCTGTTGCAGCGCGCCGGCATCACCGCCGATTTCCTGAAGAAACTTTCTGCGAATGAGCGGAGTTACTACGGCACGGATAAAGATAAAAACAAGGACATGCCGAACGGTTTTCTGGTCGATGCCGGTACGGAAAAAATCGAGCCGTTGCTGCCCGAGCCCACGTCCGACAGTTTGCTGGCGGCGGGGCGCGCCGCTCTGCAATATAACTACAGCCTCGGAATTACGGCGTGGCTTGACCCGCTGGCCAGCGATTATGTTTTGCGGGCTTACAAGATGCTCGCGGACCGGGGAGAGCTGACCTCGCAGGTGGTGGCATTTCCCCAGGTGTTGGCGAAAGATCCGGCAGCGGAACTCGCGGCGGTGCAGAAGACGCGCGCGGCTTACAAGAATGTTCCCAACTTGCACGTAACCGGGATCAAGGTCTTCGCGGATGGCGTGGCGGAATATCCTTCGCAGACGGCGCATCTCAGCCAGCCCTACAAGAACACGGGGCGCAACGGCGACCTGCTGTTCGATCCCAAGAAATTTGCCGAGGTGTGCGTTGCGGCCGACAAGCAGGGGTTGATCGTTCACGTGCATGCCATCGGCGACCGCGCGGTGAAAGAAGCGCTCGACGGGATTGCGGCGGCGCGCAAGGCGAACGGCAATTCCGGGCTGCCGCATACCATTACGCATGAACAGTTCGTGCAGCCGGAGGATTTCCCTCGGTTCCGGGAACTGGGCGTAGTGAGCGCATTGCAGCTTCTTTGGGCGGAGGCCAGTCCCGACACGATTGAGATTTTGAAACCGTATCTGGATCCTGAAATTTACCAGTGGCAGTATCCGGCGCGGTCGATCCTCGACAACGGCGGAATTATTTCCGGGGCCAGCGATTGGCCGGTTTCGAGCGCGAACGTGTTCTGGGCGATTTATCAGGCCGAAACGCGCAAAGGATCGGAAGGAGTGCTCGACCCATCGCAGGCCATGCCGCGCGAAGCGATGTTCTATGCCTATACGCGAAACTCGGCTCACGCCATGAATCTCGATTCCATTGGAACCATCGCCGCCGGCAAGCGCGCGGATTTGGTTTTGCTGGATCGCGACGTTTTAACCGTTTCGCCGGAAGACATGCGCGAGACGAAAGTACTGTGGACGATGGTGGCGGGAAAGACGGTATATCGGGCAAAGTGAGGGGTGGCCTGAACACCCGCGAATCGGCGTTTACCGGACCGACTTCTTCGATGCCTGCTTTTCACGATCCAGTTTTTCGCGATTCAGCACCATTTGATCGAAGGCGTGGGGCAGCGACTCACAACGGGAATAGGGACCGGGCTTATAGGAGCGGGACTGGATTCCGGCCTGCGAGAGCTCGGAGATCGCCCAATCTTCACGGTTGGTGATGTCCCAAAATTCAACCGCGTCATCGGCTTCGAAGTTGGGCTTGGCCATTGCGTTCGGATGAAAATGCAATTCACAGATCACGTCGGTGCGATCGACGGCCCGCGGCCACAGCATGTGCGTCATGACGTAATCGGGATGAAGGCTTAACAGCAGGTTGGGAAAAATCGCATAGTAATAGACTTTGCTGCGTTCGTCCGCGGTGAGCAGGGGAAGGTAGTCGCGCCGCAGCTTGCCGTCTTTGCTCATGGTCTTGGCGCCGCCCTGAAATTCCATGGAGCCGCCGATGTACCCGCGATGCGGCGGGTCGTTCTCGCCCGAAAGGTAATCGCTGATGGCGCTGAGCGCCGGGTGCAGAATGGGACAGTGCAGGCACTCGTTGTAGTTGGTTACGATCAGCTTCCAGTTGGCCTTCACCTCATATTTGACGCTTCGAAAGGTGCGGAGCTCGGCCATCTGCCAGTGCCGGAACTTCCGCGGCAGATCTTCCAATTGACCGGCGAGCGGGGCCGGATCGGCGCTGAGATTGATGAAGATGTGTCCGTCCCAGACGTCGACATGAACGGGATTGAGGGGATAGTCCTCGTGGCGGAAGCCTTCGTGGGCGTGGGGAGCGCCCATCAGACGCCCGTCGAGTCCGTAGGTCCATCCGTGGTAGGGGCACTGGATCCGTCCGGTGAAATGCCCTTTATCGAGAGCGCAGATGCGGGTGCCGCGATGCCGGCACACGTTGAAAAACGCCCGCAACGAGTTGCTCCCGTCGCGAGTAATAATGATGCTCTCCCCCGCGACCTCACGCAGAAAATAGTCGCCCGCCTTTAGGACTTGGTTGGTGCGCCCGGCGCAGATCCAGTCCTGGCAGAAGAAGCGCTCGAGTTCGTCGCGGAAGACGCCGGGGTCCGTGTAGTAGCGGGCGGGCAGCGTCGTCGCAACGGATTGGACGTCGGGGATTGGCATTTCAGCATTTCGCGGTCAGCGCTCGGCGGTCAAGCCAATTCGCATGCAGCAGTTGCCAGTCTGTTCGTTATAGTTTCCAGCGTAAGGATTCTACAGCAGGAATCCCGCGGGGCAAACTCATGGTTCAAATGCACTGCTAGCGGGCCGGCGAGATGCTGACGAAGATGGCCAAGGCGAAGCCAGTTGTCATCCAGATGAACCAGTCTTCATTCTTCGGCCCGCTGTTCGTCCGTGGCTCACGATCTCACTTGGCAACTGGCGCCGCTTCCAGCGTCAGCACTTCGAACGGCGCCAGCGAAAACACATGCGACTCGCCTGCACTGAGTCGAAGAGTTGGCATGGAGCTGTCTTTTGCCCACGGGCTCTTCGCCGCAAAGTGCGCGGGCGCATCTCTGGGAATCTCAAATGCCTGCCCGACGTCCAATGAGAGCCGCTGTGGCTTGTCGCTCGGGTTCCGCAGGACGAGGATTGCCTTCTCCGCCGACCACGAAGCCCAACCGTAGACTTCCAGTTTCGCCGGATTTCCGCCGACCCAGTGCGTATCGCGCAAGATACCGGCGTTGTGCCTCGACCACTTCGCCGCCTCGGCAAGCACATCCCAATTCTCTTTGCTCAGCAGCGAGGGAGTAATGTACATCTCCTGCAACTGCGTTCCTGTGCCGAAATAATCGCGCACCTCGTCCGCGAAATCGTTGGCCGGATCGGTGCTCAAGTTCTTCGCGTGCTGCGCGTAGATGAGGCCGTGCAGCATGAGAGCATTGAGCGGATAAAGCGGCCCCGCGGACACTACATGCTCGTACGTATCGGCATCGCGATAAGTGATCCACTTCTGTCGCCACGACCCGACACCCGCAAAATCATGGTCCTCCCCCCCGCGCCAGATCGAATCGGCATATTGCAGCCAGAACGGCGATGGATAAGTTCCGGTGGTGAGGTTGATGTAGACGTCGGGCTTCGCCGCTCTTAAGTCCTGAATCAGGCTGATCGCGGCCGCGAAATCGCTATCGAATTCACTGCCCGGAATCACTTCGTTGACATTCCCCGTTCCGTCGAACTTGAACTGGTTGATGCCATACGTGCGCATCATTTCCATGCAAACATCGTGGAAGCGCTGGTAGTATTTCGGCCCGGACAGCGCGAAGCCCTCCGCATTGGCTTCGAAACCCTGTTTCTTGCCGTATTTGAGTCGTTCTTCATGCGGCTTGCCGTAGCCTCCCCATGGTGACATCCAAACGCCGGGTGCCGCGCCGTACTTCACAGCCGCATCTGTTACTGGAGCAAATCCATTTGGGAAACCGGAGTTGAAACCCCACAGCGTCTTCGAATCATCCCAGCCATCGTCGAACAGATACGAGTCGAGGGTCACACCCCGATTCTTGTTCAGTTCCCTCCCGAAAAAGTTGACCCGATCGACCGCGCCCGCCTGATCGAACTTGTTGAAATAGCCGAGGTCATACCAGGAGTTGTAGTGCAGAAACGTGCGATAGGGATGCGCCCGTTCTCGTTCCACGTAGTTCAGGAAACCGCGGCGCAGCTGATTGGGCGGGGTCACGCCGATCACTGACGAGAACTTAACTTCATGTCCCGCGCGAATCGGAAGCTCCCGCGAAAGCGTACAGGTCGCAACGCCGTTCAAAATGCCGCACTTTGAAAGCGGATGCTCGAAACCCGCAAACACATCGTCTGCGACCAAGGGTGAACCCGCAACGGTTCCGACCACCTTCACGCCGGGCAGCTTCCAAGAGATCAGTCGAATCTCGGAAACTGGGAGATCATGCTCCTGTGCCCGAACTGTAATTTCCTGACGCAAATAGTTCGAACCGTCGCGAAGAATTCCACTCCACACCACATCGAATTTCGGATCGGAAGATTGCAGGGTTACAGCCACCTTCTTGCCGCCAATTCTGTCGGCGAGCTTCGAAGCACTCAAATTCCCTTTGAGGTCTTCCACGCTGGCCGCGGAGACAATCTCCATTCGCGTCGCCGGGATTTCGCGGCCGTCCTTGAAGCGCAATACAAATACTTCGAACGGGACCGGCACAACTTTCCGGGCGAGAACGTCCGTGAATTTCGCGAACCGGAACTTGTTGTTTTCCGTCGTTAGCTCGAAGCCAAGCGCGCCATTGCCCAGCGAGATCTCAGTGCCGTCGACGCGGGCAACCGCTTTCCCGGGATCGGGACTGATCAATGCGGGAATCGATTCGGATGCCTGAGTGTGTGCGCTCGTCGCCGTCCCCACAAAAAAAGCACCGAGGGCAAGAATCGGCAGAAGTGCGCGGTACACGTCACTCCTGCTTGAACCTGCATGGCGCGCCAGCGTTTTCATTTTCCCTGCTCCCTATATTTGCAATCCTGCCGGACTATAAATTAAACACGGATGTATTCACAATCAATCGAAACAAAAAGGGTGACCGGCTTCGGCTAGCCAGGTTGCATCGTGAAACGAGGCCGCTACCATTATCTTCGGTCATTTGGATAGAAAGCGCGGGAGAGGATAGAGTTAATCATTCATGTCGCTCCAATTCAAGTCTGGAATCATTGTCCTTGTTCTTGCGTTCGTCGCGCTGAGCTGGACGTCGTTGTGCTTGGGGCAGAGCCCGCAACCAGCGCTGGCGCCGGCCGGAAGCATCCACGGCACGGTCGTCGATCAGAGTGGAGCGATGGTCGCGGGAGCCAGGCTGAAGCTTGCCGGAGAAGATCCATCCCGGCACCAGGAGACGGTTTCGGGAAACGATGGGCAGTTCGCGTTTGCCAACGTCGCTCCCGGACGTTTTCAGATCACGATCACGTCGGCGGGTTTTGCGTCGCAGACGTTATCGGGAACGCTGCATGCGGGGGAGAGTTACACCATCCCGAACACCGCGCTGGCCGTTGCCGAATCCTTCACCGATGTGGAAGTCGGCCTCTCACAGATCGACGTGGCGGAAGAGCAGATCAAGATTGAAGAGAAGCAGCGCGTGCTGGGCGTGCTGCCAAACTTCTATGTCACCTACATCCCGAATGCAGTTCCGCTCACCTCGAAGCAGAAGTTCAAGTTGGCATGGAAGACGGTGATCGATCCGTTCACCTTGGTGGCTGTGGCGGGAGCTGCGGGAGTGGAGCAGGCGCAAGATCACTTTGCCGAATATGGGCAAGGCGCGCAGGGTTATGCAAAGCGCTTCGGCGCCGGCTATGCCGATACGGCGTCTGGCGTGTTCATTGGTGCCGCCTTACTGCCATCGCTTCTGAAGCAGGATCCTCGGTATTTCTACAAGGGAACGGGCAGCACGCGGTCGCGCGCTCTGTATGCGATCGCGAACTCGTTCGTCTGCAAGGGCGACAACGGGCGCTGGCAGACAAACTATTCGAACATCCTGGGTAGCCTGGCGGCGGGCGGCATCTCGAATCTCTATTATCCCAGGCAGGATCGGAATGGGTTGGGACTGACTTTTGAGAACGCGGGCCTGGGCCTGGCCGCGACTTCGGTCTCGAATCTCTTCCAGGAATTCGTCATCCGGAAGCTGACGCCCAAGGCTAAGAACGGGGCGGGCGGACCGTGAGTGAAGTGGCCACTCCGGCTGTTTACTCTTCGGTTAATAGATCATGATTTCTCGGATTTTTTATTTTTCCGGTTCTTTAGAATCATAGATTTACGGAAAAATTCGCGCCAGATCCTTGCGTTTAAAGGACTTATTTGCAAAATATTCCGGAATAAGGACTTAGAGGTGCCAGGTTTCAAAGTTTCAGGGTTTCAAGGTTTCAAAAAGTCAGGATCTCCAAATGAAAAAGGGTGCCGGAGTGATCCGCACCCTTTTTCTTTGCTCTATATCTCTATTATATCAATTCCTGCCGGGGTATTGGACATAGTTTTCGATTTTATTTTCCCTACGTATTCAGCGGCTTACGCGGAAAATCGTCAAAACAGGGGCTTGACAGGATTTTCAAAGTTCGGGAAATGCATGGAGACCTACTCTATCAGGCTGCGGAAAAAGTGTTTTCCCAGTGCGGCATTCCCCCAGCGGCTGGAAGCCGCGGTTGATTTCGCGGCAGTTACGGCACGAGTGGAACTCGTGCCCTTCCCAAAACTGGCGTGAAATCGGAGTTTTTCCGCAGCCTGCTATGGGTGCCGCACGCGTTTCGGGTCGTACTCGAAATTGACCAGGCCGTCGCGGTAGTCGAGCTTCAACTCCAGCCGCCTGAGCATTTCAAAACCCAGGAAACCCGAAACCTCGGTGCCGGTAAGTCGGCTCACGGTGGCGAGGTCGAAGGTGATGATACCTAGATTCGCTTGTCGAAGGTGCCCGAAACTCAAAGTCGCCTTGTCGGAGCTGTAGACCTGGTTCACCTCGCCGCTCAATCCACGAACTCGATCGCGGTAATCGGAACCCACCTTGGCGGCCTGACGCCCAGCACGCAGAGAGAGGATATTGCTGAACGCGCCGGTGTCGAGTTCGAACAGCATGGGTTTGGAATCGTTCACGCTGGTCGGCACCAACATGGCGTGGCCGAAGCGGAAGACTTTCGTCCAGTTGGCCATCTCCGGCGCAACGTAGCGATCTCTGGGCAGGCGGCGTGAAGGTTTTGGAGCGGGCGTGGGACTGGGCGTGGCGGGCTCCCGATCCTTGGCAGCCGGTTCGGCGGTGCTGTCTTCCTTTTGTTCCGCGTTGGCCTGTTCCTCGCCTTCGCTGTTCAGCGACTTCGGAGCGGTTGTGTCTTCGGGGCGCTGGGGAAGCGGAGAGAGCTTGAGCCGCTCTCCGGGAAAGTCAATGTCGACCAGGTAGGCGCCAAAAACGTCGGCTCCGATCAGTCCATCGTTTTCGGCTACAGAGGTTTTTTCGCTTACGTGGACCACGCAGTCCTGGAACTCCAGTTCGCCGATTTGGATGTGGTCGGCGGCCGCGATGTAGCCGCTTTGCAGCCCTTTGTCGCCAATGCCTCCGTAGTGTGCGGAGGAGATGCGGGTCAGGCCAGCCTTTTCCGCGACCTTGCGGTTTACCGTGATCCCGCCCGCACCTGTATCGAGCAGGAGGTGAACATTGCGGTCATTGAGCTTGACTGCTAAGCCGAAGCCACGCACGCGGCGTGAGTCCTCCCCGTACAGAGTCTCCAGCTTCGATTCGGTTTGCTCGATTTTGCTGATGAGCCTGCACGCATGAATGGGTTTGTCGGCGGTTGCTTTGAGGAATTCCAAGTAGTCGGTCAGCTGTTTGGTCTCCTGTTCGTCGTCGGGATGGGCGCCGGCGAGATAGGCTTCCAATAGCGCCAATTGTTCTTTTCGCGGAAGCGTGCGCAGCCACGCCCTTTGCACGTCAAGATCGCCGGGCGCAATCTGGTGCGCGATCTGCAACTCACCATAAGCGATTCGGTACATGGAGTAGGTGCTGTACAACCGCGCCAGTCCGAGATACGCATGCACCTCCTTGGGGTCGAGCTTCTTGGCGGTGAGGTAGGACACCTCGGCATCGGACATCTCGGCGCGGCGGAACTGGACATCGCCCTTGGCCGCCAATAACGCCGCCGAGTTGGGCAGCGTGGCCAAGGCGGCGTTCGCCGCGTCCAGCGCCTCGTCGATTTTCTGCTGCCGTAACATCGCGCGCACCAACCCCACTTGGGCAGGCAGGAGCTTCGAGTTGGTCTTGAGCAACGCCTGATAGCGTGCTTCGGCTTCGGCGAACTTGCCCGCCCGATAGAGTTGATCGGCAGCGGAAAGTTCCGGGTCGAGGGCTGGAGGTTTTGCGTCTTCGCCGAACGTGTTGCCGAGAACTATGATTTGCAGGGAGAAGAGCAGAAGCGCGGCGAAGGCGGAGCGGGAGAAAGCAGACATGAACGAGGATTACGCGTCGCCAAGCAGCGTAACACGATTTCGGAATGCAGCTGAGGTGGCTCTGGAAACGGTAGTGAAGCAGGTGGTCCACCCAGGAAGTGGGCTTGCTGCGGACAAAAGCAGGTCCTACCCCTTCGACAAGCTCAGGGTCAGGATGACAAATCCTAGCGATTAGCGCCGCGACGCTTTGGCGCGCTTGGGTTCGGTTAGGCGGAGCTGTGCGGTGGAGGCTGGTTCCACGCGGTTTCTGCCTTTGTGCTTGGCGCGATAGAGGGCCTGATCGGCGGCTTGGATGACCTGCTCGGGCTGGCGGTAGCGGGTGCTGGGCTCGGCGACTCCGATGCTGACGGTAACGGATAAGTGGTCGAGCGGCGGCGGGGGCGCGGCGGCAGCTTTTTTTCTTGCGGGCTTTCTGCGATCGGATGGGACGGCTCGGCGGTCGCTGCTCTTCTCTTCGGCGCGCTGGGCTCTTCGATCCGCGCCACGGACGTGGAAAGTGGATTGTTCGATGTTTTGGCGGAGGGCTTCAAGATGATCGAGGGCTTCTTTAGCGGAAGTGTTGCGGAAGACGATGGCGAACTCTTCGCCTCCGCAGCGGAAGGCCTGGCCGTCGCCTCCGACATCGGATAGGCGCTTGGCTACCATGCAGAGGACCTGATCGCCGGTGTCGTGTCCGTAGGTGTCGTTGAATTTTTTGAAATGGTCGATGTCGACGATGGCGATAGCGTATTGCTGGTCAAGCGAGAGCAGGGATTCGTTGAAGGCGCGGCGTCCGCGGATGCCGGTGAGTTCGTCGTGGTAGGCGAGCACGTAGGAGGTCTCGATCAGCGAGGCAGCCAGGATCAAGGCGGCGGTGGCGACGTAGGCGTCGGACATTTTGCCGAGCGGGGCGAATTGGAGCCACAGGAAAACGGCGGCTATGGACCAGACGAATCCGGGCTCGATGGGCTTGCGGGTTTGAAAGAAACGGCGGACGAACACGGCGATGGCGGCTGTGAAGATCAACAGAATCCAGAGCGGGATCGGAGCGGCTGCGGAATGATGGGAATTGGCGGCTGCATTTCCCGAACTGTTTTCCGGGCGGCAGAGGACGGCGAAGGCTACGGATTCCACGAAGAGCAAACCGAAGCGGGGTGCGATACCGGCAACGATCAGGCCGCGTTCGCGCATTTGGGCGAAGGCGATGAGGTTGAGCGGGATGAGCAAAGCGGCCAAGGCAATGGCGGTGCGAGCGGGGCCGGAGTGAAGTTGTCCGGCGGAGAAGAAAGCGACGGCGCGATGCGCCAACAGCAGAACCAGCAGGGAAAACAGAACGCGGCTGGAATTGAAACGCCAGGCTAAGAGCAATCCAGCGGCGAACACAGCAACGTAGTAGAAGGAGAGCGAGGGCGCGATCTGGAGGAACAGGGAGCTATTGACGAGCGTCGCCGCCAGCGCCAATAGCGCGCCGCCGGGCACCAGCCAGGCTTTCCAGGTTCGCGTGTTCACTGCTTCAGAATACGGCAGTTGGTGACGGTTGGCGGTTATGGTTTGGGCACGGACCGCGGGCAGTGGTAGTCTTCCCTGTTCATGGTCCCTACACGGCATCCCGAACTTCGCATTGCCATCGATACGGGGGGTACGTTCACCGATTGCGTTTGGGTGGAGGGCGGCACGCTTCGGACTCTGAAGGTGTTCTCCACGCCCGACGACCCTTCGCGCGCGATTGGGGAGGCACTGAAGAAGATTGGCGGCGCGGCGGAAAACACTGGCGCTGGCCTTACTTTGTTGCATGGGACGACTGTTGGGACCAACGCTCTGCTGCAACGAAAAGGGGCGCGGGTTGCGCTGATTACCACGGCGGGATTTGAAGACACGATCGAGATTGGGAGGCAGGCGCGGCCTCGGCTGTATGACTTCTTCTTCGATCGGGTGACGCCGCTGGTGGCGCGTGAGTTGCGCTTTGGCGTCGAGGAGCGGATCGACTGCGACGGGCGGGCCTTGCAGCGTCCATCGGATGCGGAGTTGGCGCGGCTGCGGGAGGCGGTGCGGCGGGCCGCGCCCGAGGCCATCGCGATTTCTCTGCTGTTCTCTTTTGCCAATCCGGAGAACGAGGTCACGGTGGCTGCGGCGGTGGCGGAGCTTGACTTGCCTTTGTCGGTGTCGCATCGCATCTTGCCGGAGTTCCGGGAATATGAGCGGACAAGCACGGTGGTGGTGAACGCTTATCTGCAGCCGCTGATGCAGAGCTATATGGAGGGGTTGGCGGAGCGGGTGCAGCAATTCGCGGCGGAGATCCCACGTCTCGAAAAGCGCGAGACGTGGGGCACCCTAAGTGTAAAGAACGCGAGATACGCGGCGCGGATTTTTGTCATGCAATCGAGCGGCGGGATTACGGCGCTGGAGTCGGCCGCTCGGGAACCGGTGCGCACGGTGTTGTCGGGTCCGGCTGGGGGATTGGTGGGCGCGGCGGCGATGGCTGCTCACAGCGGGTTCCGGAAAATTCTCTCGTTCGATATGGGCGGGACCTCGACGGACGTAGCGGCGGTGCAGGGCGAGGTTCGAACCGGGGGGCAGTCGGAGGTGGCGGGGCTTCCGGTGGGAGTTCCGATGCTGGAGATTCACACGGTGGGCGCGGGCGGCGGGTCGCTGGCCCGGTTCGATGCGGGCGGGTCGCTGCGCGTGGGGCCGGAATCGGCGGGGGCCGATCCGGGGCCGATTTGTTATGGGCGCGGAACCTTGCCCACGGTCACGGACGCCAATTTATTGATGGGGCGGCTGCGGCCAGAACGGTTTCTGGGAGGCGAATTTCAGCTCGATTTGGAGCGAGCGCAGCGAGTTACTTCCGAATGGCTGCGGGCGCAAGGGTCGCGCTTGAGCGTGGAACAATTTTCGGCGGGAATTGTGCGCGTGGTCAACGCGAACATGGAACGGGCTTTGCGAGTGGTGTCGATCGAACGGGGGTACGATCCGCGAGAGTTTGCGCTGGTGGCGTTTGGAGGAGCGGGCGGGCTGCATGCCTGCGAACTCGCCGAGGCGTTGGCGATTCCGACAGTGATGATTCCGGCGCGGCCGGGAGCGCTTTCGGCGTTTGGGATTCTGGTCAGCGACGTGGTCAAGGATTATTCGCGCACCGTGCTCTGGCGGCTTGAGGGAGTTGGATCGCAGGCGGCGCTGGTGAAGCTGGAGAAAGAGTTCCGCAAGCTGGAAGCGGCGGCGGGGAAGGAATTCCGCGCGGAAGGGTGGCACGGCAGGCCGGAATATGAACGCAGCCTCGACCTGCGCTATCGCGGGCAGGGCTATGAACTCAATGTGCCGGCTGCGGCGAACGTCACGGCTCGCGTGCTTGCTACTCAGTTTCATGACGAACATCAACGTCGCTATGGGTATCACCACGCGGGGCGGGAGATTGAATTGGTTACGCTGCGTCTGCGGGCTCGTTTGCGGACGGCGCAACCGGATCAACCAGAGCGAAAGGTTGCCGGACAGACAATAGCGCGAAAGGCGTCATCATGCGCAAAGCCGGTGGAGCGCGCGGCGGTGTTCTTTCACGACAAAGCGGTGAACACGCCGGTATTTGAACGGGAGCAACTGGTTCTGGGCCGCCGGATGACGGGACCCGCGGTGATCACGGAATACAGCGCGACGACGGTGATTCCTCCGGGGAAGAAATTTTGGGTGGATGGATCAGACAATCTGGCGATTCAGATCAAGTAATCAAGTTCGGCGGGGCGGAGGGCCCAGGGGTTTCGTGTCATACTTCGGCATAATTTTTGCGATCTCCGCTCCGAATTGCGGGCCGGGTGGCACGCGCTTGGCGATCTCATCCAGTTCGACAAAAAAGCGCTCGAAGCCCGCCGGACTGCCCGAGCCGACAAAGTGCACAGGTTCTTTTCCGGTGTTGCCCTGCGCGTGCGGCGTACCGCGGGGCACGAGTGCGAACGTTCCCGTTTTGAGGTCGTGCCATGCGCCGTCGATATAGACCGAAAGCATGCCTTGCAAAACGAAAAAGTATTCATCCATGTGAGGGTGCAGGTGAAGAAGGGTCATGAAACCGGGGTCCTCACGGAACTGGCCCATCCACCACGCTCCGCCGGATTGTTCTCCACCCACCAGGATGTGCGCCTCACCCATACCCTGGCTGTACACCCGCGCATCTTCGGGGGACACGATCAACAGTTGCGGGCTCGCGAGCCCCGCATTCTGCGCCGATGCTGGCGAGCCAGCGGCCGACTGCTCATCTATCTTAAGTTCGTTCATGTTCGCCTCCACGAGTTCGCGCTGCTCCTCCGCAATGGGAGTCGCTTCGATCCACCGCGACTCCGAGGGTGTCGACTGCGGCGACGAAGGGCCTAGGCCAGACGCCAGCAAGGGACGAGACATCGCGGCGACTCCTGCCGATAGACCACCGACTTCCAGAAACCGCCGTCGCGAGATCATGCTGCCTCCGGATTCGAAGTTTAGCTTAAGCGATCGCTATCCCGCGAGCACGGGGCTCACTCTTCTTCGGGTTCGTTCTTTTCCTCGATTGCCATATCCTTCAATTCGCTGGTCTCGAAGACGTCGCCACATTCCTGGCATTCGACATATTCAGAGTCTTCGTCGCGAGAGACGATCTGCACTCGTGGGTGCTTGCATTGCTCGGGGCTGACTTTATTTGGTGGGGCGGGCGACGGCTGACTGAACGTCATAAGCTGGTCGATGATCGACTCTTGCGAGAAAAATGGGAATTCTTCCCGAATTTCCGATATTTTGCGACGGCGGACCAAGGATGTCAAGTCTTATCGGAGGTCTGCCGGGAAGAGCGGAAGCACTCGACCGCGTGGTCATTGACCATTCCGGTGGCTTGCATGAAGGCGTAGCAGATGGTTGAACCGACGAAGTTGAAGCCGCGTTTCTTGAGATCCTTGCTCATGGCGTCGGATTGCGGCGTGCGTGCCGGAAGCTTCTCACCCAGCCGCCGGTGGTTTTGCAGCGCGCGGCCGCCGACGAACTGCCAGATGTAGGCGTCGAACGAACCGAACTCCTCTTGCACGGCCAGAAATGCTTTGGCATTCCGAATCGCCGAAGCCACTTTGAGCCGGTTGCGGACAATGCCTTCGTCGCGCAGTAACTGGCCGGTTTTTCGCCGGTCGTAGCGCGCGATTTTCTTCGGGTCGAACTGGTCAAAGGCCGCACGGTAATTTTCGCGCTTGCGGAGGATCGTGTCCCAGCTCAAGCCAGCCTGCGCGCCTTCCAGGATCAGGAACTCGAATAGCACGCGGTCGTCGTGTTGCGGGACTCCCCATTCGCGGTCGTGATAAGGAATGGATAGATCATTGGTGGCCCAAGCGCAGCGGACGATATTTTTCACACAGGTCCTCCGATCAAGTCTCACAGTTCTTCCACCCCTGCATCCGATTCGAACAGGCGTCACTGCGGCCAGATTTTGTAGATGCTACAATCGGGGCGCTTTTATAAACGACGTTCTCTTGGAGGTCAGGTCAGCTATGCATATTCTCACTCTTTGCACCCAGGAATCCATCACTGTTCCCCCTGATGCCACTGTAGCCGAGACCATCAAACTCATGCTGAAGCGGCGCGTGGGCGCTGTCGTGGTTGTGCACGGCAAATTAGTCCAAGGCATCTTCACCGAACGCGACGTGCTGAAGAAGGTGGCGCTGAGCGGCCGCGATCCTGCAAAAACCGCAGTAAGCGAAGTGATGACCACGCCGGTGCTCAACGCCTCGCCGAAAACCACTCCCGGCGAAGCCTTAGGCTTGATGTTGAAACATCATTTTCGTCATCTGCCGGTGGTGGATCTCAAGGGCAGGCTGAAGGGTGTCCTCTCGATTCGCGATCTAATGCACGAGCAGATGGAGGAAATCCGCCGGCAGCACCATTCGCTGGAGCACTATGTCAGCAGCGAGCGAGAGGGAGAGCCCCGAGCGAGAGACGCGAGGGAGTAACTGGCCCGGCCATTCGACATTCGTGGTTGGGGACGTTTCGACGCGTCACGCGGATGGTTTACTGGGCGAGAACGCCGTCGATTGTTCCCAGTTCCTCGGCTGAGAACTTAAGGTTCTTGAGCGCGGCCACGTTGTCGTCGACCTGCGACACTTTGCTTGCGCCCACCAGCGCGCTGGTGACGCGCGGATCGCGCAGCACCCACGCTACCGCCATTTCCGCCAGCGTTTGGCCGCGCTGCCTGGCGATTTCATTCAGGGCTCGGATCTTGACGAGTTTGTCTTCGCCGACGTCTTTCTTCTTCAGCGAAAAATCGCGGGCGGCGCGCGAATCGCTGGGTATTCCATTGAGATAGCGGTCGGAAAGCAGTCCCTGCGCCAGCGGGCTGAATACGATTGATCCGACCCCTTCTTTTTCCAGCACGTCGAACAATCCCTGCTCGGGGCTGCGCACGAACATGGAATACTTCGGCTGATGAATCAAGCAGGGCGTTCCGAGGTTGCGCAGAATCTTGACCGCTTTCGACGTTTGCTCGGCGTTATAGGCCGAAATGCCCGCGTAAAGCGCCCGGCCAGAGCGGACCGCGGTGTCGAGCGCTCCCATCGACTCTTCCATCGGCGTCTCGGGATCGGGACGGTGATGATAGAAGATGTCGACGTAGGCAAGGCCCATGCGCTTCAGGCTCTGGTCGAGGCTGGCCAGCATGTATTTGCGCGAGCCTCGATCCCCATACGGTCCCGGCCACATATCCCAGCCCGCCTTGGTCGAAATGATCAGTTCGTCGCGGTAGGGAAGAAAGTCTTTTTTTAGAATCTGGCCGAAGGTCTCTTCCGCCGATCCGTAAGGAGGGCCGTAATTGTTGGCAAGATCGAAATGGGTGATGCCGAGATCGAAGGCGCGGCGCAGCATGGCGCGGGAATTGTCGAATTGGTCCACGCCGCCGAAATTGTGCCAGAGCCCGAGCGAGACGGCGGGGAGTTTGAGGCCGCTGCGCCCCGCGCGGCGATACTGCATGGAGTCGTAACGGTTTTTGTCGGCAACATACATAGTGGATTTCCCTCAGCGCCTGAAGGCGCAATCAAGTTCTGCCTCATCCGCAGCGCTGAACCGCTGCGCCACCTAAAAGCGAGCGTATCCCGGCCACCATTCTACGGGTCAGTCGTATCTTTCATACCGGATCGATGAACGATCCCAGCCCAGGTTCTTCAGGAAGTCTCGGTTCGCTTTGACCATCTTGGCCAGGCCGCAGATGTAGGCGTGCATATCGGTACGGTTTCCCACGATCTCGGGCAGATGTTCCTGAACGTACCCTCGCCGGCCGTTCCAGTCCGCCTCAGGACGGCTCAGAGTAGGTAGAAAATGAAAGTTGGCATGCTTGGCAGCGAGAGTTTCGAATTCCTCGCGATAATAAATGTCCTGCTCGCGCCGCGCGCCGAACAGCAGCCAGAATTGGCGTTCTTGATGGCGATCCGGCTCTGCCAACAGCCAATGCAACATGGAGCGCAAGGGTGCAATCCCGGTTCCGGTCGCAATGAATACGGTGTCGCGCGCGGGCGGATGCAAAATAAAATTGCCGAATGGCCCCTGAAAGGCAATCTGGGCGCCCGTGTCGAGATTGCAGAGATAATTCGACATGTAGCCATCCTGCACGCGATTGAGGCAGAACGCGAAATGGCTGTTTTCGGAAGGTGGGGATGCGATCGAATAGGCGCGCGTCATCTCTTCGCCATCGGGAGTCGTGGCCTTTACTGAGAGCCATTGTCCGGGCGCAAAGCCAAAGTGAGCAACGCCGCTCACCCCGAGTTCGATGTGCTTGGTAAACTCGGAGAGGGGCACGGTGCGGAGCACGCGTGCTTCAAAAGACTGAAACTGAGCCATCTACCATTAGATGATGCAGGCCGGGTGCGGGACGCACGGGCCTCAGACGGCCTTTCTCCAAAAATGGGCTCAACCCAGAGAAGCGACGAATTCGAGCTTTTGTGCGACCTCGCCGGCGCGAATGTGACTCCAGCGCGTCGCGAAAGCGTTGCCGATCGCAATTTGTATGCCGTGAACTGGGCCGAACTTCTTCGCCTGGCGGAGCACCATGGCGTGCTTCCGCTGGCGGCGCGAAATCTGCTTGAAGCTGACCATCAACTTCCGCCGGAAATCGCACCCGCGCTGCGATCGGCGTACGAAGCGAACCTGCGGCGCAGCTTGTGGTTCACTGCCGAACTGCGACGGATCCTAGAGCATTGTGCAAGCCGGCAACTGCGGTTGGTTCCGTTTAAAGGACCGGTGCTGGCGCAATCGCTTTATGGCGATGTGGGGCTGCGAAGTTTTTCCGATCTCGACTTCCTGATTACTCCCGCCGACTTCGATCGCGCCAAGCGGGCGTTCGCTGAAATCGGATACGGGCCGGCGACGGACCTTACTCCGGCGGTTGAACGACTGTGGCTGCGAACCGGCTATGAGCGTTCTCTCGACGGCGCAGCGGGAAAGAACCTGGTCGAACTGCAGTGGGCGTTACTGTCCCATTTCTATGGGGTCGATCTGGATGTGGAGGATCTGCTGGCGCGAGCCGGCCGCACGATTGTGGGCGGGTGCGAAATGCCTTGCCTGTCTCCCGAAGATTCGCTCGTGGCGCTCTGCCTGCATGCGGCCAAGCATCTTTGGACGCGGCTGATCTATCTTGCCGATATTGCCGAGACTTTGCGTTTGCCGGGCATCGATTACTCTTTAGTATTTTCGCGGGCGCGAGCACTGGGAATCGCTCGCATTCTCGGGGTTAGTTTCTGGCTGGTGAGGAACGTGCTTCATGGGGAAGTTCCCGAACCGGGGGAGGAGTTGGCTGCGGCGGATCCGCAGGTGGCTGCGCTCGGCAGGGAATTCGCCGAACGATTGGCACGCGGTATGAACTATGAGTTCGAGTCGACGGAATATTTTCGCCTGGTCATGAAACTCCGGGAACGTCGCGTTGATCGCTGGCGCTATCTCTGGCGGCTGGTGTGGACGCCGAGTTCGGGAGACATAGCGGCGGTGCGCTTGCCGGAAGCGCTCTTTCCGGTGTATCGAATTGTGCGGATGGGGCGGCTGATTCGGAAGCTCGGCTGAAAACTGAGAGCTGACAACCGGGTCCGGGGAAACTCTGATTAAGCATTGGCAGAAGGCATAAACCACAGGGTACACGGGGGTGCACGGGGGAACCCGGGACTTAATCAGAGTTTCCCTAGTGCAGTTCGCCGTCGCCCGGCGCAACGTCGGGAGTGTCGACTTTCCGCGCCACGGCTGCGTTTTCTTCCGCCGGCGGCGGCTGGAATTCGCCGGGCTCTTTGCCGGCCAGCGCGGCATTCATGAACTGCATCCAGATCGGTAAAGCGGCGCGGGCTCCGGTCTCCTTTGCGCCGAGAGATTTCTTCTCGTCGTAGCCGATCCAGACGCCGCAGGTGAGCGATGGAGAAAAGCCCACGAACCAGGCGTCGGTGAAATCGTTGGTCGTGCCGGTCTTGCCGGCCAGAGGATACGGCATTTTGGCGGCGGCGACGGCCGTGCCGTGGAGCACGACCTCCCGCAACATCGAGGTCATGATGCGGGCGGTGCGCGAACTTACGACGTCTTTGATGTCGGAGTAATCTTCTTCCAGAATCCGGCCTTCGTAATCGGTCACCCTGGTGATGTAGCGCGGAGCCACGCGCACGCCGTCGTTCGGAAACACGCTGAAGGCGGAGGTCTGTTCCAGCGGCGTGATCTCCGCCGAACCGAGCGCCACCGGGAGATAGGCGGGGATATTGGCGGTGACGCCGAAGCGGTGCGCGTAGTCGATCACCGTGTGGATTCCGATGCGATCGGCCAGTTTGAGCGCGGGGATGTTTCTGGACTGCGCCAGCGCTCGCCGCAGCGTGATCGTACCCTCGAATTTGCCATCGTAGTTGTGCGGGGAGTATGGGCCGGATGCGGTTTGAAATGTTATCGGCGCATCCACAATCGTGTCGTCGGGGCTGCCTCCCTGGTCGATCACGGCGGTGTATACGTAGGGCTTAAACGACGATCCGACCTGGCGCAGAGCCTGCGTGGCGCGGTTGAATTTCGAGAGATTGAAATCGCGGCCGCCAACCATGGCCTTGATTTCTCCGGTCGCGTTATCGATGGCGACGAGCGCTCCTTCGGTTCCGGAGTCCTGCTCCAGGCTGACCTTCGCTTTTCCGTCGGCATCGAGCGCGAGCACTTTGAGGTAGACGATGTCGCCCGCGTGGAGAATGTCGGCCAGCTTGAGCTTGGTCCAGGCGACATCGGTTTGCGACAGCGTGGGGGTGCGCCGTCCGAAATGCACCTCGGCAGCGCCCGCTGAAACCGCTGCAACCAGCGCGTGAGTGTATCCGTTGACTTCGGGATCTTCATCCCAATCGGGATCGGCGTATTTGTCGATCTTCTCGCCCTGCGCGATCACGTTCGCAAGTTTGCCGCGCCATCCATGGCGGCGCTCGTAGGCGGCGAGGCCGTCGAGCAGCGACTGGCGCGCGGCCTTCTGCAGATCGGTGTCGAGCGAGGTGTAAACGCGGAGGCCGCTTTCGTGGACCTGGTCGCTGCCATACTTCGCTTCGAGGTAGCGGCGGATTTCCTCAACATAATGCGGAGCCAGCGAATTCGGATCCTTCTGCAGGTCGAGCACGATCGGCTTGCTTCTGGCTTGCGCGGCTTGCGCGGCGGTGATCTTGCCGTCTTCCAACATGGCATTGAGCACCAGGTTTCGGCGCTTGAGGGCGCGGTCGGGATGAGTGACCGGCGAGTAATATTGCGGAGCCTTGGGAAGTCCCGCCAACAGCGCGGCTTCTTCCAGCTTCAATTGCTTCGCCGGTTTGCTGAAATAGTATTCTGACGCGGCCTCGTAGCCGTACGCGCCGTGGCCGAGAAATATCTGGTTGGCGTAGAGGGTGAAGATCTGCGGCTTGGTGAAGCGGCGCTCGATTTGGATCGCAAGCAGCGTCTCCTGCACTTTGCGGTAAAACGAGCGGTCGGGAGAAAGAAACAGATTGCGCGCGAGCTGCATGGTGAGCGTGGAGGCTCCCTGGACTTTGCCGCCGGATTCGAGGTCGCGATACGCCGCGCCGATGATGCGCCAGACGTTGACGCCCGAGTGGCGGTAGAAATCCTTGTCTTCGATGGAAACAAGGGCGTTGCGGAGGACATCAGGGTAGTCGTCATAGGCGGCGATGACGCGGCGCTGCAAGGCAAAGGTGCCGATGACACGGCCCTTTCCGTCGTAGAGTTCGGTGACCGAACTGGGACGGTAGCGTTCGAGCTCTTCGACCTGGGGCAGGTCGGTTGAATAAACCAGCAGGAGGCCCGCGGCCGCGCCGACCGCGGCGGAGAACAGGACGAGCAATCCGAACAGGAAGCGTCCTACGAGCGGTCTTCCGCCAATTTTTATAGTAGGCAAGGGTTCTAAAAGCCAGGTTTCAAGGTTTCAGAGTTTCAAGGTTTCAATGGTAAACCAAGAGGGCAGGTTTCAAGGTTTCAGGGTTTCAACTGAGTCGTGTTGATGGGGCCGCTGAGGATGCCGGGGAAATTTGCCGCGGGTCAGAGTGAAACGAGAACCTTGCGGCACTGGCAAACAGCAGGTCCTTCGCTTCGCTCAGGATGACAAATCTTGATTTGAAACTTGAAACCTTGCAACCTTGCAACCTTGAAACCTTGAAACCTTGAAACCTTGAAACCTTGAAACCTTGAAACCTTTATCCCTTTGTTTCGCGGTTCTTCAATACTTCCAATGCCTTGTTCAGTTGGTCGTCCGGCAGGTTTTTCGGCTTTTCTTCCTTCTCGCCGGGCTTTGCTCCGGGAGATCCTACAACCGCCGGTTGGTCTTCTTCGTCTGGGATGCCGCCGTCGTCTGACGCGGAGTCGGCGACCAGGACGTTGGGCGTGACCGCCGCATCTTGAATCGCTTTGCCGCCCGGCGAATAGTATTTCGCGACCGAAAGAATCAACGCCGAGTTATCCGGCATTTCGATCAGCTTCTGCACCGAGCCGTCTCCGAAAGTCTTGTCTCCGACCACGTCGCCGCGGGCGTTCTCAAGAATGGCGGAGGCCACAATCTCAGCCGGACCCGCCGTGCCGCGATTTACCAGCACCGCCACCGGAAGCTTGGTCACGTCTTTGGCGGGGTCGGCGTTGAAAGCCTGCTTCGGATACTTCTGCCCCTGCAAATAGGTGATGGTGCCATGGTCGAGAAAGAGGTTGGCCGTGGCAATGCCCTCGGACTCCACGCCCGCAGCGGAGTTACGCAGATCGAGCACGATCTTCTTCGCTCCCTGTTTCTGGAGGTCGCGAATCTTGCCGGCGACTTCCTGCGACTCGCCTTCCGGGAACGCGTCCACCTGAATGTAGCCGACGTTATCGGCGAGCATCTTGTCGCTCACCGGAGGAATCGTGACTAGGTCGCGCGTGATGACAATCTTCTGCGGCTCGGCCTTGCGCGGCCGCACCACGGCAACGGTGATCGTCGATCCGACCTCGCCCGTCAACAGGCTGTGAATCTCAGCCAGCGACATGTCATGCGTGCTCTTGCCCTCGATCGATTCGATGATGTCGGAGTTGTCGATCCCGGCCTTTTCCGCGGGACCTCCTGGAATCACCGCGACCACGTCCGCGTAGCCAAAGCGCTTGGAGACGGTGGCGCCAATATCGGCCTTGGCGTCTTTCTTCATCACCGCTTTGTAATGCTTGTACTCGTCGGCCGACAGATAGCTGGAGTTGGCGTCGAGCGACTCGAGCAATCCATGCAGCGCGCCATCGGTGACGCCCGCGACATTCGGCTCCTCGACGTATTCCAGGCGGATGCGCGACAGCACTTCGCTGTACACCGAGAGTTGGCGATAGGCTCCGTCGTTCGTGGAGGCGCTGACGTTGACGAAAGTGCCAACAACGGTGAACAACAGGATGGCCAGCGAACTGGCAACGATGGTGACCTTCAGCTTCGTCGACATAATTTGATCTTCTGCTCTTCTTGATCAGGCTCTTGTGATCGGGCTTCCCGAAGAACTGGTACCCAATTATAGACGGTTTGATGCACAGATCGGGAAGCACGCTTGCGCACCGAAGTTGCGGTGAACGTAACAGGCAGAAAGGCGATGCTGCCGCAGAGACCCCCTTGCCTGCGGTCTTTTGGAATCAAAGACTTAGAGGTGAATCGCGCCAGGTCTTTTAGTTTAAACGGGTTACGGGTAAAGTCTTTATTTGTTAATGAGTTACGAGCGCTTTTGCTGGAGCGCTCGTTCTAGTTCACCGTCAGCGTGTAGGGAGCCGAGGTGCTTGTGCCGTCGTTGACGTTGCCGGCGAAGGTCGCGGTCAGGGTCTCGGACCCCTCGCCCGCTGCCGTGAACGTCAGCAGGCACTTGCCGCTGGTGGCCGCTCCCGTACAGGATTTGCCGCTGGGTGCAGCGGTCACGGTCACGCTGCCCGTGACCGTGTTTGCCCCGTTGGTCACATTGAAGTACACCTCCACTCGCAGCGGATTCGTTTGTGGAACCGTGCTGGTGATGGCGGTGGTCGTGGCGCGTGGAGTCGAAATGATGGACTGGGTGAGACTCGCGGCCGTGTAGTAGGTGTTGGTCGCCCACGAGGCTTTCAGAATACAAGTTTGATTCCCCGTCTTCATCGTGACCACGCCGCCGATCACGGAGCAGGCGCCGCCCGTCGTCGTCGTGATGGTCGGCGGGACGCCGGAGTTCTCCGTCGTAACCAGTCCCGAGAAGCTCGACAGGTAGGGCGCGCTGCTGGGCGCTCCGGTGAAGCTCACCGTCGGCGGAATCTTGACCACCGAATTAACGCCGTGAACGATCTGCGTCACCTGCGGAGCCGCCGCATAGTTGCTGTTGCCCGCCTGGTTGGCGAGCACAAAGCAGTCTCCGTAGCTGCTGGTCATCTTGTACGTCGCACTGTCCGGTCCCGTAGCGGTGATGGTGCAAACAGAACTTGGGCCAACGCCAAACGTCACCGGGGTGCCGCTGACGCCGCCGTCTGCTACTACCGTGAAGCTGTCCCCGATTTTCGAGGTCGGAGGCGCGGGTGTCGGGAACGTGATGCTCTGGCTCAGCGGAGTCGCGTTCGTGCTCTCCGCACCCGAACCCGCCGAATAGTTGCTGTTGCCCGTCTGGCTCGCCGTTACCGTACAAGTTCCAGTGCCGCTGGTCATGGTGATGTTTGCGGTGCCCGCGCCGCTGCCACTGCAAGCGCCCGAACCCGCAATGCTCACGGGATTGCCGCTTGCGCCGCCGGTGGCCGCCACGGTGAAGCTGCTGTTGTAGACGGCGCTGGCTGGGGCGTTTTGAGTGAAGGTGATGGCCTGGCTCAACGGATTCACGACCTGACCGCCGCTCAACGTGGCTGTGCTTGCGCTGTTGCTACTGTCCCCCGAGTAGGCCGCCGTGATCGCGTCGGTCCCCACCGCAAGGGTCGTGGTGGTGCAGGTCGCTACTCCCTGAGTGCCCGAGGTCACCGCGGTTGTGCCGCATCCGGTATTCGCGCTCCACGTCACCGTTCCGGTGATATCCTGCGCCTTCACTCGAAGTGCCCGGCGCGTCACTCGGCCCTTCACATCTCCGTTTTGCACGCTGATCGTCGCCGTGAACGTCGCCGGCTGGCCGTACGACGACGGAATCGGATTGGAAGCAATCGTGGTCGTGGTTGGGTTGGGGCTGTTCACAAAGGTATACGCCGCTCCTTGATTGGCGTTCCCATTGACAGTGTGATACGGCGCTCCAGCCAGAGCCGTGTTGCCGTCGCTCGACAGCGTCACGGAATTGCCGAAAAGGTCACCACCCGCTCCATCCGAC
>Ga0302200_10000928_pt1 | contig 28517 bp, 24 predicted proteins | sample II_Bog_N3_1_FD_194585 | JGI IMG/M metagenome (GOLD analysis project Ga0302200, IMG submission 194585) | Peat permafrost microbial communities from Stordalen Mire near Abisko, Sweden - II_Bog_N3_1 | ecosystem: Environmental > Terrestrial > Soil > Wetlands > Peat | place: Sweden: Abisko... | reverse complement strand
ATAATCTTGGCCATGCCAGGCTCCTTCTCCCGAGCTCCTGGGCGTCTAGCAGCAACCAGTCTACTCGGGCTCGAAGGAGCCGGCGCTGTCATGTAATCAACCTCCCGGTCGGCTGTAGCGTGGACCTTCTGGTCCACGTTGCCCGCGACACAACCAGCAGAATTGCGCTGACTTGCTGACTCGCTTGCGGCAAAGCCGCGCTGACTTGCTGCTTCTTCACGCCTCATGCGCCGTCGCCACCACCGGCATCGGCATCAACTCCGTCAGCGCAATTCCGCAAAGAATCAGCAGCGCTCCGCAAGCCGGACGCGGACCCAGCCGCTCGCCCATCACCAGGAACGACGTAATCCAGGCGAACACCGGCTCCATGGTCAGAATCAGCGCGGTGTGGGTGGACGGAAGAATGGACTGCGCCCAGCTTTGAATGGAGAAGGCGGCAGCCGTGGCCAGAACCGCGGCAATTCCTAGCGCAATCGCCAGCCGCGGGGTCCAGTTGATATGCGGATGCTCGATGAACGGCAGGCTCAAGGCCATGAACAGCGCGCAAAAACCCACCTGCAGCAGGGCCAGCGGCTGGAAGCGGATGCGCGGCGAAACATGGCTCAGCGCCAGGCAGTGGAAAGCGAAACCGACGGCGCAGCCCAGGGTCAGCACATCGCCCAGGTTGATGGAACTCCAGTCGGGCATCAGTCCCGCCGCCTCACCAGCCAGGGAAAACGGTCCCCGCGCAGCAGCCACAGCCGGCGCCGTCAGCAGCACAATTCCGGTAAAGGCCAACGCCGCGCCCAGAAAGGCGTTCCAGCGCGGCGGGCGCGCTCCCGGCGGACGCAGGCAGGGAATCACGGAAAGCAGCGGCACCATCACCACCAGCAACCCGGTGATGAAAGCGGATTTCGAGGGCGTGGTGCGCGCCAGGCCAATGGTCTGGAACTGGTAGCCGGTGGCCAGGCACAGGCCCACCACCGCTCCGGCCCCCACCTGCCAGGCCCGTATGCCGCGCCAGAAGCGGTGATAGACCACCGCCAGCACCGCGAAAGCCAGCGTCATTCGAACCAGGTTGAAGGCAGCCGGGGTGGCATCGGACAACGCGCCTTTAACGATCACAAAGGTCGATCCCCAGACCGCAACCACAAACAGCATCAGCAGATAGGCGCGTAACTTCATCTATTGCATTATGTCAGTCTTCGTAGCGCTTTTCCTTGCGTAGAATTAGGCCCCGTGAGCGCATGATGTTTTTAGGGGAGTAACTTTATGCGGAGTAACGCATTTAGGGGAGTGACGCTTTTAGGGGAGTAAAGCCGACCTCCCGGTCGGCTGTAGCGTGGACGTCCTCGTCCACGCTCGCTCGGACCGACGAACATTTCCTGGCAGTCACAGACAGTTGCAGTTCGGAAGTTCCGGAGGAAGCAGAAAACAGCACGACTCGGAAAGCCTTCTATTCTCGATTTCCGACCAAAATCGAGCCCATCGTCGAAAAAAAGCTACCCCCCTATCATTTACAAGCCATATTTCCGGTCCGAGAAATTAGTAAGTAACAAGGAATGATCAGTTTACGATTTCAATCTGTTAACTTACAGGTAAACATACAGGGCCATTTAGAGCCTGATTTCACCCGATTTGGCCCCGTTTTGGTGCCAAAACACCACTTTTTCGCACCGACTCTCGCAGAATCATGCGAGCGCGCCAAACCTAAACCACCAGCGTTAAACTCGGAGCTATGCCAGCCACAGCAAACAAGGCGGTTGCCAAGCGCTCTGCTCCCGCGCGCACTCCCCGCGGCCCGCTCGCTCCTGACCGCGTCGCCGCCATTCTCAAGGGCCTGGACGAGGCGTATCCTGCCGTCGAGTGCGCTCTCACCCATTCGTCGCCCTGGGAGTTACTCGTTGCCACCATCCTCTCCGCGCAATGCACGGACGTGCGGGTCAACATGGTAACTCCGGAGTTGTTCCGCCGCTTTCCCACTCCGCAGGCAATGGCCAAGGCCACACTTCCCGAGCTGGAAGAGCTGATCCGCACCACCGGTTTCTACCACAACAAGGCCAAATCCCTTCAGGGAGCGGCCCGCAAGCTGGTCGCTGACTTCAAGAGCCACGTTCCGCAAACCCTCGCGGAGCTCATCACCATTCCGGGCGCGGCGCGCAAAACCGCCAACGTCGTTCTCGGCGTCTGTTTTGGCAAGGCCGAGGGGGTGGTGGTGGACACGCACGTCTTCCGCATCGCCCGCCGGCTGGGCCTCGCCAAGGGCGACACGCCGCAGAAGGTTGAGCAGGAATTGATGCCCATTCTGCCGCAGAGCCGCTGGATCTCTTTCTCCCATCAGCTCATCCATCACGGCCGGCAGGTCTGTGTCGCCCGCAAGCCCAAGTGCGACCGCTGCAATCTGGAGCAGCTTTGCGTCTCGAAAGACAAGACCTGGTCCAGCTAGGCCCGGCCCGGCTCATTTCTGCTCGCCCTTCCGCTTGTAGGATTCCGCGGCGATGCGGATTCCTTCCGGATAGGGCGTTCCTGCAAAACCAAATTCCCTGGCGAACTTGTTTGAGTCGAACAGGTAGGGAGCGTCGCTCTGGTAGAGCATCTCGTAGGACTCACGCACGACGGGATCGAACCACCCCACAACGCGAAGCATCGGCCGGTTCAGCACCCGGAACTTCGGAGCAACGCTAAATTCCCTAGCCGCAATGGCGATGAATTCCCGGCCGGTCAGCGCTCCAGGCGCCGTGGGCAGATGCCATACCTGGTTCCATGCCGAATCCAGGTTTGCCAGCAACTCCACCCCGCGCGCCGCATCCAGCGTATATGTCAACGAGTGTGGAACGTCTGCATTGACCAGCCAGGAGGCTTTCGATCCCTTCGCAAAGGCCTCAAGGACCAGGATGTTCGGGACGCTGTTCTGCGTGTCGGGTCCGTAGAAATCCGCTGAGCGCGCAATCAGGGCATTCAAATTGCCGCGCCTGACCTCCTCCATCAGCGCCGTCGCAATCTTCGCGCGCAACTCGCCCTTCTTCGAGCAGGGAGCATACGGAGTCTCTTCCGTCATTGCACCGGTGACCTTCCCGTACATGTAGACATTGTCGAAGAAGACCAGCTTCGCTTGCGCTCTCTTGCAAGCCTCGATGGTGTTCGCCATGATCAGCGGCCAAAGTTGTTGCCAAACGCCAAAATCATATCTGAGCCCAGCCAGCAGATACACCACGCTCGACCCGGCCACCGCGCGAATCGTCTGCTCCTGATCGGAAAGATCCGCCGCGAAAACCTCTCCGCCAGCCAACGCCCTGGGTTTGCGGCCCACCAATCGAAAGGGCGCTTGCTTGCCGCCAGAATCTTCGCCAATTCGTTTCCGATTGTCCCACCTGCACCAAGAATCGCATTCACCGCTGCTCGCCTCCAGATTCGGTTGAATTCGTTGCCCACAGACTTCGAACCGCCGCAACAAGCCCCGGAATGTCGAAGGTCCCGGCCTGCGCGGCAGGTTCCCAGCCCAGCACCCGCAGTGTCTGGCTGGTAATCGGACCAATCGAGACCGCTGGAACTCCCGCCAACGGCCAATCCACTCCGGCCGCACGCGCCGCCTCCGCCAGATGGAGTGCGCTCGAGGAACTGGTGAAGGTGGCCGCGTCGATTCCTTTCGCCAGAGCCTGACGAAGCTGCTGTATCGCGGCCTCGGGAAGGACGTTCCGGTAAGCGTCCACCACATCCACTTGAGCGCCGGCCTCGCGGAATGCACCGGGAATCAGGTCGCGCGCCACAGCCGCCCGTGCCAAGAGGACTCTCTTACCATCGACCTGGCCGCTCAGCCCTTGCAGCAGACTCTCGGCCACATACGATTCAGGGAACAGAGCGATCCGCAGCCCGGCCTTGCGTGCCGCCTCCGCCGTCGCTCCTCCCACCGCGGCCACCTTCAACGAAGCCGCTGGAACAAGCTGTAAACCTAACGCCGTCGCCCGCTCAGCCAACGCCCGTACCGTGTTCGCACTGGTCAGAATCAGCCAATCGTAGCCGCCGAGCTGGCGTAGCGCAGCGTCCAACGGCTCAAAGCTGGCCGGAGGACGAATCTCCAGCACGGGAACCTCGATCGGTTCGGCGCCCAGGGCGCGCAGCCCTTCGCTGAGCTTTCCCGCTTGCTGCAAGGCGCGGGTCACCAGAACACGTCTCCCGGTCAAAGGCAGCGCACTCACCGCGAGCCTCCTGCCACAGCCTCCAACAGGGGACCGGCTCCCGCCTCGATCAGCTTCTTCGCGACCAACCGTCCCAACTCCTCTGCATCCGAGCCGGCCTGCAGCGCGCGATGATAGACCCGAACCGCCAAGCCGCTTTCCGGCGCAGCCACAACGCCAAAAACCTCGTGCCAAAGTTCCCCGTCCCCGGACGTCAACGCCCGGCAGTGAATCCCGATGGGAACCTGGCAGCCGCCGCCCAATGCAGCCAGCGCCGCCCGCTCCGCGGTGACGGCAAATCGCGTGGCGGCATCGTCCAGAAACGCAACTCCAGCCATCGTCGCCGCATCGTCCGTTCGCGTCTCGATTCCCAGCGCACCCTGTCCCGCAGCCGGACAAAAATCCTTCGGCTCCAGGCGTTCCCGCACCCACTCGGTCTTCTCCAGACGGTCCAGCCCTGCCGCGGCCAGCAGAATCGCCTCCACTTGCCCCTCGGCGAGCTTGCGCAGACGCGTGTCCACGTTGCCGCGAAACTCTATCGTCTCAATGTCCGGCCGCAAGGCCTTCAACTGCGCTCTCCGTCTCTGGCTGCTGGTGCCGACTCGTGCGCCCATTGGCAGTGCCGCCAGATTGGCATGATGAACGGACACGAACACGTCCCTCGGATCGACCCTGGTCGGCGTCGCTGCCAGCGCAAACGGCTCCGGCAACTCGGTGGGCAGGTCCTTGAGCGAGTGGACGGCCAGGTCGACGCGGCCCTCGGCCAGCGCCTCCTCGATTTCCTTGGTGAACATGCCCTTGGAACCGACCTGGGCGAAGGTGACCTCCTGCAGCCGGTCCCCGGTGGTCTTGATGATTTCGATCTCGACCGAATGCCCCTGTCTGCGCAGCAGTCCGGCAATGTGGTTCGCCTGCCACAGGGCCAGTTGCGAGCCCCGGCTTCCAATGCGCAGCTTCATTGGCGGTCCGTCCCGCTGGTATGGCTCATGTGTGCGCTCTCAGGTCTCTCAGAATTCGTCGCATTTGATGTACTGTCCTCTGCTACAGGTTCCTGCTCCAGTTCATACGCGCCGTTCGCGGGCAGCGACCACGTCTCGCAGAGTGTCTCCAGCCGGACGGCATCGTTCTCGCGGGCAGCCTGCTTCAGCGCCTGCATGGGTGGATGGAGAAACTTGTTCACCAGACCCTTTGTGAGTGCCTCCACCGCCGCCACCTGCTCGGCGCTGAGCGGACCCAGCCTGGCGTGCGCGCGCTTCAACTCTGTCAGGCGGATCTCCTCGGCCTGCTGCTGCAGCGCCACAATGGCCGGGGCCACATTGACGGTGCGCTGCCTCTGGTCAAATCGCTCTACTTCGCCGGCAATCAGTGCCTCGGCATCGCTGGCTTCGCGGCCCCGCTCAGCCATGTGGTCCGCAGCCACCTGCTGCAGGTCGTCGATGTCGTAAACGAAGATGCCTTCCAGTTTGCCCATCGCCGTGTCCACGTCCCTGGGCACGGCGATGTCGATAAAGAACATGGGCCGATTGCGGCGACGCTGCAGAAAGGCCTGGCCGTGCTCGCGGCGGAAGATGGGATGCGGCGCCCCGGTTGAGCTGATCACGATGTCGGCCTGGCTGGCCTCCTCGTAGAGTTGCTCAAACGGAACAATCTGAGGAACCAACTGCCCCTGAAAAGCCTCGGCCATGCGCCGCGCCCGCTCCAGCGTCCGGTTGGTCACCAGAATCTTGCCCGCGCCCTGCTGAACCAAGTGCCGCGCCGCAAGTTCGCTCATCTTGCCCGCGCCCACGAGGAAAACTGTGCGACCTTGCAGAGAGCCGAAGATCTTGCGCGCAAGTTCGACAGCCACCGAGGCAATGGAAACCGAATTCGAACCGATTTCCGTTTCCGTGCGAACCTTTTTGGCCGCGGCAAAAGTGCTCTGCAACAGATGCTCGAGCTGGCCGGCCACAGTCCCCGAAGCGCGCGCCACAGCAAAAGCTTCCTTCACCTGTCCGAGAATCTGCGGCTCCCCGACCACCATGGAATCCAGGCTCGCGGCCACGCGAAAGAGGTGCCGCACTGCCTCCTGATCCCGGTACTCGTAAAGATGCGGCCCAATCACTGCCGGGTCGAGGCCGAAGTGCTCCGACAAAAAGCCGCTGAGTCGAACCTCGGAATCCTCAACGGCAGCCAATATCTCCACCCGGTTGCAGGTCGAGACGATCATGCACTCAACGACACCGGGAACAGCGGACAGTGCGCGGGTGGTCTCCGGCAGGTCCTCGCGAGAGATTGCGATGCGCTCGCGCACTTCAATGGGCGCGGTCTTGTGATTCACTCCGATGAGGGTCAGCGTCATCGCGGACCGTACCTGTGCACCTGGCTGATGACGTTGGCCATCAGAACGGCCAGCATCACCAGGAAAACGGCGCCGGAAAGATAAGCGGCTCTGCGTCCGCGCAGGCCGGCGGAGCGGCGAACAAAGAGCAGAGCGACGTAGACGGCCCACAGAACGAACGAGGCCACAACCTTGGGATCGTAGAAGTAAGCCGCACCGAGTGACGACTCCTGCACCAAGACCGCGCCAATGAGCAGACCTACGGTCATGCACGGAAATCCGAATTCCAGCGTGGTGTGTGCGATGCGCTCCAGGGTGTCCAGCGGCGGCAGCCAGTCGAGGGGGAGCCACCACGAATCTCCGGCTGCCCTCCGTTTGCTCTTGAGACGGCGTTCCTGCAGAAGATAAAGAACAGAAGCCAGCAGACTGAACCCGAGAGCTGCATAGGCGGCCAGTAGTGCCGCGATGTGAGCCACCAGCCAACTCATGCGCACGCCGTTCGAGGGAAACACGTAGCGGTCAGGCCCCAGAGCGGGAACGAAGACCACAAAAAACGTGATGGGTAGCGCAAACACTCCCAGGGAAATGGCGTCGTAAATCCACCAGACGAGGAAGAAAAGCGCGACCACGGCCAGCCCCAGGATCGACTCCAACTCGCGAACGCCAACCGGCATCCAGCGATGCGCCTGGACGAGCATCTCGACGACGGAAACAAAATGGAAGAAGAACCCCAGCCCAGCCAGGTGGACACAGGTCTTGCGCCATCGGACCATGCCGTAAAGAACGGCCGGGAAGACGGCGACAGAAGCAGCCGCGTAAAGGATTGCAGCAACTCGGAGCCAGAGCAGATACATTTCGGTCTTCACCTTAAAGCCGTAATCAACAGTATACTGTGACGCAAATCACTCGCCGTTCCCAACCACGGCAGCCGGTCTGCATCCCGATATAATTCACGCTCCAACATGCAGCAAGGCCCGGCGGGTAGCCGGGCCTTGCATGGGCGTGTGTGAGTCAAGCAGAAATGGAAATACTTGACGTCTGTAACACTACCGGCTGGAAGGAGGCGCGGTAGTTGGCTCTTTCCCTTGCTTGGCTGGCGTGAGTCCCGGCACGACCGGCGCGGCCTTCACATCTCCGGTTGCCGCTTCGTTCAGGTTAATGCCGTAGTGCTGTAGGGTGGTGGCGAGGGTCTGGTAAAGACCGGCGCGATCCTTGGCATAGGCGGCTTTGGCTGAAATCAGGTTGTTTTCAGCCGTGGCCAAATTGCGCTGCTGCTGCAGTACATTGGCCGTGGTTGAAGCGCCCAACCGCAACTTCTTCAGCTCGGCGTCAAGGCTCTGCTGGGCATAGTACTGGGCCGCATCGGAAGCCTTTACCTGGGCCCGGTCGTTGGTGAGCGCAAATTGTGCGTTCACCACCTGCATCCGGATCTGGGTATAAAGTTGCTCCAAACGAAGTTCATTCTGACGATACTCAATCAGCGAGCGAGCCTGGTCGGCTTGCGCCGGGCGGTTCCGGATCGGAATCTGTATGTTGAAGCCGAATCCCTTGTCAGGAGAAGAGTTGTTGAAAGAGTTGTCGAGAGCAGTTCCATAGCCGCCGGTGCTGGGCGGGCAAGTTCCGCCATAGTAGCTGCATAGGAGCTTGGGGTTGACGGTGCCCGCCACGCCCGAGCCGCCATAGTAGCCGAAGACGTCTACGATCGGAAGCAGGGCGTTACGCGCCCCACGCAGCGTGATTTCGTTGTTCTTCACCTGCAGGAAAGCCTGCTCGAGTTCCGGCCGTTGCTGGAAAGCCTCCTTCACCAGATCCTCGATAGGCTGAGTCTCTTCGGGAAGCTGTTCAAGACTCACGCGATCGGTAGGAATCACTGCTGCAGCCACCAGTGCCGGATCGTTGAGGTTCCGGGCGATGGCCTGCTTGATGATCTGCTGCTGGTAGTTCAGGTTGCTCTGCGAGCTGATCAGGGCCTGTTTGTCGGTGGCTACAGCGGAATCCGAGTTGACCACATCCAGCGGAGCCAGGGTGCCGATCTCCAACTGCTTGCGGTTGTCGGCAGAGAGCTTCGTGCTCTGCTCCAGTGCGTGTTCCTTGGCCTGCACATCCTCGTAGGAACTCACCAGTCCCCAATAAATGCTCTCCACTTGGTTAACTGTGTAGAGAATCTGCTGGCGGAAGGAGGAATCGGTGATGCGGCGGTCGTTCAGCGCCTGGTAGATAAAGCGCTTGTTGACCCAGATGCCAGCGCCCTGCAACAGGTGCTGTGTGACCTTGGCCTGGAAACTGGAATTGTATTGAGGGCTGAATTCAGTGACCGCGTTGGTCGAGTTGGCGGCGGTGTTGTTCCAGCCAAACTGGAAGGCTGTGCCGGTCTCGAACCCCTGGTTGTAGGTCAAGTCGTAAGTCTTGGTGGTGCTGGTGCCGCCCGTGAAGAAACTGCTGGAGGGCGTGCTCTGACGATCGTACTGAATAGTACCCGTAAGGTTTGGGTCCAGGGCTTCCGGAGCAGGACCGGCGCCGGAAGTGGATAGTACCAGGCCGGAGGAGCCGGATGCTGCGCCGCCCGAGCCGCCGCTGGTGCCGCCAGGACCGCCACCAGAAGTCAGGGTCGACGTGCTCCCGCCCTGCGTTCCGGTAATCACGCCGGTGTTGACGCCACGAGCCATCATCCCAGCGCGTGTGCGCAAGATATCGGTGTCCGCGATGTCCAGGTTATAGCGGGCGATAGCGATGTCGTAGTTGTTCTCAATCGCCAGTGCGATGGCGTCGGAGAGGCTGAGGTAGATCTTGCCGTCCTTGACCATGTCACCCAGGCGCACTGAGTTTACAAAACTGGCCTTGGCGATGGAAGTGGAGCGGTAAGGGCCAAAGGGGTTGCCCAGAAAACGGGCGGCTGGCTGAGAAAAGTCCCGCCCGGAGGGACGAAGATTCAAAGGCTCGGTCAACACCGGGGACGGGGCTGCGGGCAATTCGGACGCTGCTTTGTCTGTAGCCGGAGCCGCTGCGTCTGTAGCCGGAACTTCTGCCTGTTGTGCAAATCCCGAAGGCACTCCTGCCGTCAATGTCAGCATGACGGCCGCGATGGCGCGCAGACGATTGCCAGCCAGGCTGCGTCCTGCATCTTCACGATTGGTGCGTGCAGTCTCTTCCTGCTGCTCAAACACACTTGTACCAAACAAATGCATGATTCCTCTCCACTGATTGCTGAGGCATGTGGGGTGCCATTCTTCAAGACGTCCAGAGAGCCTCTCCGGACGCAACTTTGTGATTTTCCAGCCGAATTCCCGTTTTTTGTCCGATGCGCGGTGTTGTGCTCACTCGGCAATACGCGCGCAGCCCGGTTTTCGTTCCAGGAAGATGATTTCCCGGTTCCACTCACCATATTAGCTGGCGGCCCAACGGTCCGCGGGTGCGGAAGCCTGAGTATATCCCACCACCGGCTACAGTTCGCACCGCCCTCGGCATCAGGTACCCTGTTAACAACGATTCGTCATGACCGAAGAGACTCAATCCGCACCCGCGTTGCACACATGGAAGCTGACTATCGCTTACGATGGCACGGATTTTTACGGCTGGCAGGTGCAGCCGGGCAAATCGACAGTCCAGGGCCAGTTGCAGGCGGCGCTCGGCCGCGTCACCGGCGAAGCTCCGCTGCCGCAGGGCTCGGGCCGCACCGACGCGGGCGTCCACGCACTTGGCCAGGTGGCCAGCTTCACGCTGGCGGCTCCCATTCCCGCCGTGAATCTGCACCGCGCCCTGAACCGGACCCTGCCGCCCTCCATCCGGATTTTGCAGGCAATGACGATGCCCGATTCGTTTCATGCCCGCCACTCGGCCCGAGCCAAGACCTACGAGTACCGCATCTTTCGCGACGAAATCTGCCCCCCGTTCCTCTCCCGTTACGCGTTGGCCTGCCCCTGGCCCCTGGACTTTCAAGCGCTTCAGCAAGCAGCCCACATCTTCCTGGGCGAGCACAATTTTCTAAGCTTCGCCGCTACCGATCCCGACCTGACCACGCGAAACCTTGCGCTGGAGGAAAAATCCGAACAGGAGAAAACAGCGCTCCCTCCGCCGACCGTGACCGGTGCAATCCGGACGATTTATTCCTCAGCCTGGGAAGAGCGGCATACCGAGACCGGCAAATTGCTGGTCTATTGCGTGCGCGGCAGCGGCTTTTTGCACCACATGGTGCGTAACCTGGTCGGCACCATGATCGAAGCAGGCCGCGGACGCCTCAGACCGGAAGATTTGGCCCAGATCCTCGCCGCACGCAGTCGCACGGCAGCCGGGGCAACGGCTCCCGCCCACGGCCTGATTCTGCACTCGGTCGAGTACCCGGGTCAGGGCCCGGTCCGGAAGGTCGAATAGGGTCCTGGTTAAAAGACGCGTCATGGCTCAAGGCGAGAACACCGTCCATTTCGCCTTCAACCCTCTCCTGGTCTTCAGCCTGCTACCCTGAAACCAACTTGTATGGCACTGTTTCCCCGCAGTTCGGAGTTCTCTCGCGTGACGGCCCTGGCCGCGTTGCGCCCGGTACACGCCGCATTTGCCTGGCTGCACCGTAATCCCAAAACCATCATGGACTGGCAGAAGGAAATAGTAGCCATTCCCGCACCGCCTTTCGGCGAGCAGGCACGTTCCGAGTGGCTGGCGGCCAGGTTTGCCGAAACCGGCCTCAGCGACATCGAAATCGATCCTGCAGGCAATGTTCTGGGATTTCTGCGCGCGACCAGGCTCCCGCCCGAAAGTAGCGGACCTGTAGTGGTGCTTTCAGCCCACATCGATACTGTCTTTCCAGCCGAAACGCCCCTGGTTCCAGTGCTGGACGGCGACCGCCTGCAGGCTCCCGGCGCCTGCGACAACGCTGCTGGAGTTGTGGGCATGTTGGCAGTCGCGCAGGCGCTGGTGCAGGCCAAAGTGCAACTGCCGGCGCCCCTGCTTCTGGTCGGCAACGTCGGCGAGGAAGGTGAAGGCGATCTTCGCGGTGTGCGCCAACTCTACAATCAGAGCGCGCTGGCCGGCCGGATCGTGGCGCACATCGTGCTGGACGGCGCAGGATCTGCCTCGGCTGTCACCGAAGCTCTCGGCAGTCGGCGCTACCGAATTACCATCACCGGTCCCGGCGGCCACAGCTTTACCGACGCAGGCACCGTCAACCCTATCGCCGCGCTGGTCTCGGCCCTTGCCATTCTGGCCCAGACGCCCCTGCCCGACGAGCCGCGCACCACGCTCAACCTGGGCACCATCCAGGGCGGAACGAGCGTGAATTCCATCCCTGAAAGCGCCACCGCCGCGGTCGATTTCCGCTCCACGGATCCGGAACAACTTTTGCGCCTGGAAGTGGCCTTGCATCGTGCCGTGGAAGACGCCGTGCTGCACTGGAACGCCGAGCCCGCCACGCTTCTGGCGCGCAGCCGGGGATTGCTCTCTTTCTCGATCGATAAAATCGGCGACCGCCCCTCCGGGCACCTGCCGGACGATTCCATCCTGCTCGAATCCCTGCGCGCCGTGGACCGTCACCTGGGCCTGCGCACCGAACTGCTTCTGGGGTCGACCGACGCTAACATTCCGCTCTCCCTCGGGGTTCCGGCCCTGTCCATGGGCGCGGGCGGTGACGGCGGGGGCGCCCACACCGTGAGCGAATGGTACTCGGCCAGGGACCGCGAAGCCGGTCTGCGTCGCGTGCTGCTATTGACGCTGGCCATGCTGGGATGGGCCGCAGACCAGTGGGGCCCAATAGTCTGATAGACTGCGCGCATGCGCGCCGCCCATCTCCTGCTCGCCGCGATTTTTGCCGCCTCTCTTTCGACAGCCCAAAAACCTCCCGTGCGGCATCCAGTTCCCAAACCAGCCAAGGCTGCGCCGACCCTCCCGACGACGCCGGAGATGATCTTTTTCAACGCAGTGATCTATACCGGCGTGGGCTTTGCCGAGGATAAGCCGGAGGTTGTGCAGGCCATGGCTATCGGCGGCGGCAAGGTGCTTGCCGTGGGCACCAACGACGAAGTCACCCGGCTGGCCGGACCCAAAACCCGCCTCTGGGATGTGGACTCGAACGACACCAGCAACTTCATCTTTCCCGGCTTCAACGACGCCCACACCCACCTCGGCGAGGCAGGCCGGACCAAGCTGAACGTCGACCTGACCGGCGTCAAGTCTCTGGCCGCGATGCTGGCCAAGATCGATGCCTTCGCCAAAAAAACTCCGCAGGGCCATTGGCTCACGGGCGGCAACTGGGACCACACCTTGTGGGCCGCAAAAACTCTTCCCACCCGCCAGGATCTGGACAAAGTCACCACCGGCCATCCCGCGCTTCTACGCCGCGTCGACGGCCACATCGCCCTCGCCAACTCCGCGGCCCTTGCCGCTGCTGGCATCACCGGCAAAACCACCCCTCCGCAGGGCGGAGCCATCGACCTCGACGCGCAGGGCCAGCCCACGGGCATTCTGCGCGAGTCGGCGCAGGCACTGGTTGCAAAACTCATCCCGCCGCCCAGTCCCGAGGAACGCCGCAAAGCCGACGAACTGGCCATTGCCGATGCCCTCGCCCACGGCGTCACCAGCGTGCAGGACTTCAGCGACTGGGAAGATTTTCTGGTCTTCGAGGCGATGGAGAAAGAGGGCAAGCTGCACCTGCGCATCTCCGAATGGCTGCCCTTCGTCCTGCCTCTGGACAAGCTGAAGGCCATGCGCGCTCATCACGACCCCAACGACCCCCTGCTCCACACCGGCATGCTGAAGGGCTTCATGGATGGTTCTCTGGGCTCGCGGACGGCGGCGTTGAAAGCTCCGTATACTGACGATCCGGCCAACACCGGCCTGCCGCAGTTCAAGCAAGCCGAATTGAACAAGATGACCGTGGTGCGGGCGCAGGCCGGCTTCCAGATCGGCTTCCACGCCATCGGCGACAAGGCCACCGCGATGGCGCTCGAAGCCTTCTCGCAGACCTACGATGCCTGCCCCAAACTCGCGCCTGCCGACAAGAATCCCACCAAGGTTCCGCGCTGCTGGCCCACGGTGGCCCAGGACGCGCGCGACCGCATCGAACATGCGCAGGTCGTCGACCCGGCCGACATTCCGCGCTTTGCCAAGCTCGGCGTCATCGCCTCCATGCAGCCCAGCCACCTGATCACCGACATGAACTGGGCCCAGGATCGCTTGGGACCAGAGCGCGCCGCCTATTCCTACGATTGGAAGGCCTTTCAGGATGCCGGCGTGCCGCTGGCCTTCGGCACCGATTACCCTGTGGAGCCCATCTCGCCCTTCCGCGGACTATTTGCCGCCTGCTCCCGCAAGAATGAAGCGGAGACCAAGTCCTACTTCCCTGAAAACAAGCTGAATCGCGGTCAGGCTCTCTACGCCTACACGCAGGGCTCGGCCTATGCGGAGTTTGCCGAGAAGCACAAAGGCAAGCTCGTTCCGGGCTACGATGCGGACTTCATCCTGGTGGACCGCAACCTTTACAAGATCGGCGCCGGAGCCATTCTGAACTCGGCCGTCTCGGAGACCTTCGTTGGCGGAGAGGAGGCCTTTCTGGGCAACACCGATGTCCAATAGCCAAGATCGCAACCAGGTGACGAGTGCGACCAGGATGGCTCGACCCCGAAGCTGAATGGCTCCTCATTCGACTTGGCGCCGGAGCGGCAAAAAGGAGGCATTTTTAGCGTCATTTTGGGGCATTATCAGGCCAAAATGGCTCAAAAACGGCCAAAAAAGGGCCAAAATCGGGCAGTTACAGTTACTGATCAGTTAACTATTAATAATTGTATAGTCTTCATTATTAACATCTTATGTGAAGTTTGGCAAGCAAAATGCGGTTAAAAACACATAGGGGGGGTGGGGGGTAGGGCGATTTTGGATGATTTTTGGTGCGAAATCGACCTTAAAAAGGGTCTTTCCCAGGTCACTGACCGGATGATTTCGCGCCATCTGTACCCCAGCGACAAAGACCTGTCGCCGGGGGCCCCACATTCCGAGCCACCCTGTATTGACCGAACTTCAAGCGGCCGGAGACCTGTTTCGTTATCCAATTCCAGTGTGCGCCGATGGGGGATATTTTCGGCAATTTGGAAACGGCGGGGGGAGGGGGTGGAAGTGTTCCGGTTTCAGCGCATTGGAAGGTGGGACGCCCGGCTTAGGAGAGGTATGAGATGATAAAATTTTACAAAATACAAAAGCGAATTTTCGTCCACCCTGATCCAGCCGTATCGAGGAGAGTGGGGAGAGGCCTAGCATTTGGCGAACCGAGCTTTCGTGCCCCGATGGGTCGAAGTCGAAGAAAAAGCGGCCAGCTGGAGAGAGTCCTCCTCAATCTCTGTACTAGTACAACCGACCCTGCATGAGCATTCGCAGGCGAGAGTAGCTGTGGATCACCTCTTTGTAAGCAACGTGCGCTTTCTATCGATGGCGGCGGTTGTGCTTCTCCATTGCATCGGCTGGGCAGCCGGCCTTGCAGGAATGAGTCCCACGGATGGTTTTGTGCGTAGCCTATTGCAACCATTCAAGTTCGGCACGATTGGCTTTTTCCTGATCTCCGGGTTCTTGATGGAAGAGAGCCTGACACGTCGACGCTCATGGGAGTTCCTGAAGCGTCGATTGCAACGGGTGGCGGCGCCGTGGGCGATTTGGTTTCTTCTGTGCACCATCCTGTTGCTCGCCAGCGATGCCTTGCATGGCCGGTTCAGGATGCACTCGTTGGGCGACTGCTTCTCATCGGTATTCGCAGGACTGGACAATGCGCTATTCGGCACGGCGTATTGGTTTGTTCCCAATTTGCTGATTGCGTTGTGTGTTCTTCTGCTTTGCAGGCGCTTCCGGTGCGATCTTCGCCTGGGTGGCGTTCTTCTGCTGCTGAGCCTGTTCTATGGGTTGAACGTGTATGCACAGTGGATACCCATGAAAGGCCACACAGAGGCTCTGCTCGGTTTTGTCTTTTATCTATGGCTTGGCGGGTGGGGAGCACGGAATATCAAAGAGATTGAGAGATGGATTGGGCGTGTCCCGATGATCTCCCTGGTGGCAGCTGCGGCGGTTGCGGGGCTGGTGGCGTTGCGCGAGTCGGACTTTTTGGCCGAAGTGGTGGGCTCAGATTCTATGAACACGCTGCGCATCAGCAACCAAATCTACTCTGTGATCATTGTGCTGGCCATCTTCAAGCTGAGCAAGGCGGTTTGGCCACATCAAGTGAATGTGCGCGCGACGACATTTGGTATCTATCTTATCCATTCCGTCTTGCAGCTTCTACTTATGGCCGCGGTCAATCACGCAAGCTTGCCGCCGGCTGCTCGTGTGGCATGGGGTCCGGGGCCAGAAATCATGGTATGCCTTTCGCTGGTCACTTTTGCGGTCACGTATGGGGGGTCGCTGGGTCTGACCGAACTGCTGCTGAGGCAGCCACGCCTGCGCTGGATGGTTGGCGCTTTCAGTTAGCCGGTCATTCGATGGTCAGGGCCGCAGGTGAAATGAAGCTGCTCAGAGCGAGACATCGGCTTGCAGCCGGTGTGAGGCGGCGTGATTCTTTGGGATTCGTACCGGGAAACGAAGAACTGCAGGTTGGGGTTCGTGGTACACCATCCTTTCGCGATGAAACTGCGGAAGGATAGGCCACCCACTTCAGTAGCGGGAAAAGAGGAGCCACGCGGCTTCCGGAACTCACTGCTTGCGGGCGAAGTACCGCTCGAACAGTTCCCGCGACAGCTGCTGGCCCTCCTCAGTCAGCAGGACCGACTTGGCCTTGCTCTTCGGATCGAAGATATAACCCTTCTCAAAGAGCCGGTCCATTGCATCCCAGTCATGCGACTTCCACGCACGGCCATCGCCCGCTGGCGTCAGCCACAGCAGCGCCAGCACCATCTCGTCGACTTTGTCCCGGTCGTAATCCATCCCTATGCCTCCGGATGAGGAAAATGCTACCACCGGTCCGCACCAGCTTTCCGGAATCGCCGGAAAGGGACTCAAGACGGCGGGGGCGGGGTTCGTGCTTTCCCACCCATCCGCGATGAGACTGCGGATGGATGGGGCACCCACTTCGGTGGTGGGAAACGATGGGCCACCCGCCCGGATAGGGACTCAAGACGGCGGGTCGGGGTTCGTGCTTTCCCAGGTGCCCAAAAGCGAGGCACCTGGGGCACCCATCTTCAGTGGTTGTGCTCACTTCTCCCGGCAATTGGGCCACCCGCTATCGGAAGTCAAAGTAATGGCTCTGAGAATCAATTGTGCGTTTCTGTTGGAGACGCCAATGATTGCAACTGCAAGACCTCCAGTCCACAGGATCAGTCCTACGAAGGTCGCGATGTACAACATGCGCATGTCTTGCAGGTAGATCATGGCGAGCGCGATGTTTCCGCCGCCCAGAAGAATGAATACAACGGCGATGACCTTCATCCACTTCTGCCTGCGGTCCACGGAATCCAACGCGTTGCGGAGAACACTCTCATATGCTTCTGCCATGGAATTCATCCTTTCCTTCGGTAGTACTTCGTAGACATTTCAGACCGTATGCAAGCCGCGACTTGACCGTCCCCGGACTTAGTTGCAGGATGGCAGCGACTTCCTGAAGAGTCAGATCTTCAAAATAGTGCAGGACCATCACCGCCCGGCTTGCCGGCGAAACTGTATCCAGCAGAGAGTGAAGCTCAGCCTTCAGGATCGCTGCGTCTTTCTCTTCGCAAGCCGGAAGTTCGTCCATTTGAATTTCTTCTTCGTGCCGATCCAGCCACAGGCGTCTACTGCGCAGAAAGCGGAATGAGGCTCGTGTTGAAATTCGATAGGCCCAGGCACGGAAGAATTGCGGCTCCTGGAGTGCGCGAAGATGGCGGCAAATCTCCAGGAAGACGTCCTGGAGGATGTCCTCAGCGCCATCCGCGCCCACCAGACGGCGGATGTACTTGAAGAGGATCGCCTGAACTCCCTGGAGCAGCGTTTTGAGCGCTTCACGGTCTCCCGCCTGGGCGAGGAGAACCAATTGCGTTTCATGTAGGCGATCATCCAAACTTGCCCTCCATTCGCTGAGAGGCTGCGGATGCCCAAACTGTTCGAATGCCGGAAGCCATATGGCGAAGAATGACTATATTTTTGTTGTGGACTCTTGAGATACTACGCGGGTCTGGGATCGAGATATTTCGTGCGGCGCGATGAAATACCTCAGAATCCCAAGTTCTCAGAATTGCAGCCGAGGCACCCAGGTTCTTGCAGTCCCACATCTCAAGATCGAGATGTGGGGCACCCGGCCACCCGCCAACCGCGGGTCCTTGGACTTCGCGGCGCTTCGCTCAGGATGACAGATCAGTAACAACGGAAATCATAAGACTCCTCGAGCTAGAGACTGCCTTCCAGCCAGCCGCCCAACTTCTCGATGGGGAGACGCAGGCCAATGAAGAACTGGCCGAAGAGGGCGTAGACGGCGCTGACTTCGTCGAAGCGCATCTCGTAGATGAGTTTCTTGAAGACCACGGGATCTTCGGCGAAGAGGTCCACGCCCCATTCCCAATCGTCGTAACCGATGGAGCCGGAGATGATCTGCTTGACGCGGTCGCCGTAACGGCGGCCGATGAGGCCGTGCTCCTGCATCATGCGCTGGCGTTCGGCGAAGGGGACGGTGTACCAGTTCACCTTTTCGCCGCGCACGCGGTTCATGGGATAGAAGCAGAGGTACTTGGCCTCGGGGATGGCGGGAAAGAGGCGCGGAGCCATGGCGGCGGACTGGCGTTCGAGGGTGGAGTTGACCTCGGCCTGCCATGCGGGAGAGTGAGTCTCAAGACCCTCGGCCGAGGCGGCTTCGTAGGTCTTGCGGCTGGACTCGTAGAGGCCGAGCTCGACCACGGAAACATAGGAGTGGGTGAGGGTGAGGTAGCTGTAGAAGCTGGTCTGGGCCAGATCGAGTTCGACCTGGTTGAGGGCTTCGAGGGAGTCGCGGAAATGAATCAGGATCAGGTCGCCCTTGTGGCCGAGCTGGGAAAAGAGAGCGGAGCGGGGCGGCGCGCCGGGGGCGGGGCACTCCAGGGCTTGGAGCGTCTGGGTGGTTTCGGCGGCGATGCGCGCGCGGTCGGCGGGCGGGGTGGTGCGCCAGGCCTTCCAGTCGAAGCGGAAGAACTGGTGCAGGAGGCTGGAGCCTTCAAGAGTGAGAGGAACAGGGGGGAATTCAGGCAATGGGAGCACCTTGAACCTTTCCTTTATCAACCCCATCCTAACAAAATGAGAGGGTGAAAGGCTTTAGGGCGGTTGCCTGGCTGGCGCGGGGGGCGGGAAGTTCCGCGGCTTGGGCCTATATACTGAATGCGCCCATGAGCGAAAGAATTCTTGCTTTCATTGTTCAATTTGTCACCCATGCGATCGGAGTTGGCGGCTACGCCGGCATTGTTGCGCTGATGGGAATTGAGTCGGCATGCATACCGCTGCCCTCGGAAGTCATCATGCCGTTTGCCGGCTACCTGGTTTACAAGGGAGAGTTCAACCTTTTCTGGGCGGCGACGGCGGGAGCCATCGGCTGCAACCTGGGATCGGTGATTGCCTACTGGATTGGCGCCAAGGGGGGCCGTCCGCTGGTGGAGCGGTACGGGAAGTGGGTGCTGATGAGCCACCACGACCTGGACCGGATGACGGAGTTCTTCAACAAGTACGGCGCGATCACGGTACTGCTGGGACGTTTGCTGCCGGTGGTGCGCACGTTTATCGCGTTTCCGGCGGGCATCGCCAGGATGCCGCAATGGCGATTTCACATTTATACGTTCCTGGGTTCCTGGCCGTGGTGTTTCGTGCTGACCTATGCGGGTATGAAGCTGGGCGAAGCGTGGCACACGGACCCCCGCTTTCATGCGGCCTTTCACCGTTTCCACCTGGGCGTCGAGATCGTCTTGCTGGCTGGAATCGTGTGGTTTGTCTGGTCGCACCTGAAGCGGATGAGGCAGGCAAGAATAGCCTAGAGCGGCAGCGCAGCAAGAGAAGCTTCCGGCAGGGCGTACACTGTGGCGTCCGCCGGAGAATGGATTTGAACGGATTGAAAACCGGCAAAAAATCAAAAAGAGGTTAGGAGAAACGATGGGTATTGAAGAGCAAGGCGGCCAGAAGACCGCCGGAACGTCGACCATTGCGCCCGCGAAGGGCAAACTGGGCGTGATGGTGGTGGGCATGGGCGCCGTGGCGACCACGTTTATCGCGGGAGTAGAGGCGGTTCGGCGCGGATTGGGCAAGCCGATCGGTTCACTGACGCAGATGGGGACCATCCGGCTGGGCAAGCGCACCGACAACACCTCTCCGCTGATCAAGGACTTTGTGCCTCTGGCGAACCTGAATGATGTTGTATTCACGGGCTGGGACATTTTCGACGACAACGTGTACGAGGCGGCCGCGCACGCCGAAGTGCTGGACAAAGAGATGCTGGTGCAACTGAAGCCGTATCTGGAGACCATCAAGCCGATGCCGGCGGTCTTCGACCAGTTTTACGTGAAGCGCCTGAACGGCACGCACATCAAGAAGGGCAAGAACAAGCGCGACCTGGCCGACCAGTTGATTGCCGACATCCAGGCTTTCAAGAAGACCGTGGACCGCGTGGTGATGATCTGGTGCGCTTCGACCGAGATCTTCATCGTGCCGACGGCAGTGCACGAGACGATCGAGTCCTTTGAAAAGGGGTTGGAGAACGACGACATCGCCATAGCGCCATCGCAGATTTATGCGTATGCGGCGTTGAGCGAAGGCGTGCCCTTCGCCAACGGAGCGCCGAACCTGACGGTGGATTTTCCGGCCATGGTGGAGCTGTCGAAGAAGAACGCGGCGCCGATCTGCGGCAAGGACTTCAAGACCGGTCAGACCATGATGAAGACGGTGCTGGCGCCGGCTTTCAAGGCGCGGATGCTGGGCGTGGCCGGCTGGTTCTCCACCAACATCCTCGGCAACCGCGACGGCGAAGTGCTGGACGATCCCGAGAGTTTCAAGACCAAGGAAGAATCGAAGTTGGGCTCGCTCGACTACATCTTCCAGCCGGATCTCTATCCAGATCTCTACAAAAATCTCTACCACAAGATTCGCATCAACTACTATCCTCCGCGCGGCGACAAAAAAGAGGCGTGGGACAACATCGACATCTTCGGCTGGCTGGGCTACCCGATGCAGATCAAGGTGAACTTCCTGTGCCGCGATTCGATCCTGGCTGCTCCGATTGCGCTGGACCTGGTGCTGTTCATGGACCTGGCCAAGCGGACGCCATCCTTGCGCTCGATCGGCATTCAGGAGTGGCTGAGCTTCTATCTGAAGTCGCCGCAGAGCGCTCCGGGGCTTTATCCGGAGCACGACCTGTTCATCCAGTCGATGAAGCTGAAGAACACGCTGCGCCACATTGCGGGCGCGGAACTGATCACCCACCTGGGCCTGGAATACTACGACTAGCACCTGCGGTGCGGCCAACCGCCTCCCGGTGGTCGGCAAATGCAACAGCAAGAACAACAGCCTCATCCAAATGGATGGGGCTGTTGCGCGTGCGAATACTGTTTCCGACGCGCGGGCTGTCGGGTAACATGAGTGCGGCCTTCGTGCTACTCTGTGGTTCGGCATGGAAAGGCGTGTTTGGGGGAAGGAACGCAGATGGGCGTTTTGAGCAGAATTGGCGTGGCGCTGGATTCCGATCTTCTCAAGCAGTTCGACCAGTGGATGGGCAGGCGCGGATATACCAACCGCTCCGAGGCATTTCGCGACCTGATTCGCGACCGTCTGGTCGGCGAACGCACAGCAGCTCCGAACGCGGTTGTGGTGGGCACCGTTACCCTGATCTACGATCATCACGCCAGCGGAATCAGCGAGAAGCTGACGGAACTGCAACATGCGCAACATGAGTTGGTGGTTTCAACCAGCCACGCACATTTGGACCACGACTCCTGCCTGGAAGTGCTGATCGTGCACGGAAAATCGGCCGAGGTGGAGCAGTTTGCGGACCGGCTGATCGGGCTGAAGGGCGTGCAGCATGGGCGGCTGGTGATGACCGTTCCGGCGCATGCGTTAACGGCACCTGCAGATAAGACGCATAAGCACCCGCATCCACATAAACATTGATCTGAACTTTCTTGTTCGCCGCTAGACTTACCAGACGAAGCAGGGGCCTTTGAAAGGGCCCCTATGGTCGATCTCCGCGGCATTTGTCAAAAGTTTCTTCCTAACGCGAATCGCACCTGAAACGGTTCGACGGGGTGGTAAACGCGCGTGAATGCCGGAGTGGCTGTTGGCGTTATTTGGGAGATATAGGCGTAGTCAATATCGCTATCGCGGCGGTTCAGCAAATTCAAGAGTTCGGCCGAAACACGCCATTTCTTTTTCATTTGATAACCAAGCTCCCCATTGAGCAACGCCGTCGCATTGGAGTTATAAACTCCGTCGGATGTCAATTCGCGCGGACCAAAGTAGCGCAGGCGCAAACTCGACGAAAAGCCTTCATAATCGTGCAGTGTGACGCCCGAGGAAATCACCACCTTAACCGCTTCGGGCACAAACTTGCCACCCGGGCCCTGCACAAGCCGGCTACCCACGCTGGTGTACGCCGCATCATCTGGGTCTATTTCGGTAAACCGGGCTCTGGAGTCCGCAAGATCTAAATCAAAAGCCAGATGTTCCCGCGGCGTGTAGTAGTTTGCCCATTCGACGCCATAGCGATTGCTCGGCTGCTTTGAAGCAGTCGTGCCTCCGGTGTCGCCGTCCTGCTGCAGTTCGGAAGCACTGCGAAGATACCAGAGCGAAAGGGTGCTTTGCAGATGCGGGACGGCTACAGTGCGCGCGCCGATTTCCCCGCCTTTGGTTGGGATCAGGGCGGGAATTTTCGAGCTGGGGGTATCGGGGTAAGGATTGTCTGGCGAAACCGGTTGTACCGTTTGCGTTGCGCCACGCCCGTCGTTGCTGTGAAAACTGAATCCGCCCTGTGCATAGAACTCAGTATTGGACCACGGGCCAAAAATCAAATTCAATTTTGGGCTGGGCAGAAACTTGCTGGCGGTGCCGGAGTTGGCCGCATTAACCGAGGCCGAGTAAGCCAGGCTGGCTACGTCAAAGTATTCAAGGTCGCCGCGCAGAGCCGTGACCGAGCGGAATTTTTCCGCCCATTGGATTTTATTTTCCGCATAAAAACTTGTGATCGTGTCCGTAAAGCGATCCTGCTCCGTGGTCGCGGGCAAAATTGGACAGCTGATCGAAGTGGGGGTGGGGCAGGTGGGCAAAGAGGTGCCGGTGGCGTAGTAATCAGTTTTGTCCACGCGCACGCGATTTTCCGTTCTGTAAAGGCCGTTGTTGATCCAATCGTTGCGGACCTGGAGGCCGAACGTGTTTTCCACCTTGTGGCCAAACCATCGGCTGAAAATCGTGTGGTGTGCAACCAGCCCAGCCGCCCAGCGCCTATCCTGCTGTTCGAATTGGTCGCCTTTTTTGTAGTCCACAAGGTAGTAAGTGAAATCAGAAAATAAATTGAGATCGTAATAAAACATGTAGGCAACGACTTTCGACTCGGAATTTATGCTTTGGCGATGCCACTCACCCTGCAAGCTGTAACGCTGGCTGTGGGCACCGTCAGTCGGGTTTAGTGCGCCGAAGAAACCAACGAGGGGCATGGCGTTCAGGGGGATTTGATCGCTCGAGTTCCATTTTCCGTGGTAAGCGCGGGTCGTGATGCTGACACCATCCGCGTCATCGCCCTGGCTGTAGGTTAGCAAGCCGTTGATCTTATTAAAAGCATCCGGATGTTTCCAGGGGCCATTATCGTAATACTCTTCTCCGCCATACAGCAAACTGCCCGAACCGAGCTTTTGCGATGCGCCGAAAACGGTCCGCCCATAGCCATACATGCCGCCTTCCACCTTGAAGAAGTTCTGGGGCAGCGTCTTGAAAAATTCCACATGGGCCGATGCAGCCGAGCCAAAGTTGCCGACATTCGCATAATAAGGACCTTTCTCGAAATTCACCCGCTCTACAAATTCCGGGATGACGGTGTTCATGTCCGAGTAGCCCTCGCCGTGCGCGTGCGATGGCAGGTTCAGCGGCATATCGTCGATGAAAATGGCGATATCCGTGCCGTGGTCGAGATTGAAACCGCGCAGAAAATATTGGTTGGCTTTGCCGCCGCCGGCGTGTTGCGTGATGATGAGACCGGGAACCGTCTCCAGGACTTCTCCCGAACGAAGAATCGGACGATCCTGGATTTCCGTTGCGCCCACCGTTCCCTGGGTGCCGGATTCGGCAATTCCGATAAGGTCATCTTCCCGGCCCTGCACGTTGACGGTGGTGCTCACGGTGCCCACTGCGAGAGAGATGCGCAACGGGGTCGGCGCCCCGGTGGTCCCTATGGTGACCTGGATTTCTTTGGTTTCAAAACCGGGATTCGATACCACGAGTCGATCATTACCTGCCGCAAGTCCGGAAATGATGAAAGAGCCGTTCGTGCGCGACTGTGTCGTTCTTTGTACCGAACCGTCCGCGCTGCGAACCTGCACGGTAGCCCCGGCAATCACCGCGCCAGACGCGTCAACGACAATTCCCGATAGCTGATCCGGATATGCCTTGTCACTTGTGGCGACCGAGTGACCCTGCGGATCGAGCCCATGCCCGCCGATTGCGGACTGCTGCGCTGAAAGCAGCGCGGCCGCGGTGAACAGGGCAAAGGGAACAAATCTGTGGAAAAGCATCTGAACGGGCTCCTGCCGGCAGGCATGGATTTGTCTGAGGACGATTGTCGCACACGTAGCACGAATCAACAAAGAGTATGCGCATACGTATTGTTCAGGCGTATACTGAGCGGAAGGCGACCCGGTGCGGATAGCTTTGCGTATGGCACGGCTGAAGCCGCGCCCTTAAAAAAACTTCGGCTTGTTCGGAGTCCTCTTCACCGGCAATGGCAACTTTGCCACCCGCAGAAAGAAACGATGAATCTGAAGCTGCACACGCTGTTCAACGATGCCGGAAGCAATCTCCGCGGCAAGGTCGCGGGCATCTACGTGCTGCTGCTGCTGTTCAACGCGGGAGCGTGGCTTTGGGCCGTTCTCGCCTTTCGGCACTACCCTCTGCTGCTGGGAACGGCGTTTCTGGCTTACAGCTTTGGCCTGCGCCATGCCGTGGATGCCGACCACATTGCGGCCATCGACAACGTGACGCGGAAGCTGATGCAGGAAGGCAAGCGGCCGGTGGCGGTGGGGCTGATGTTCTCGCTGGGCCACTCGACAGTGGTGGTGCTGGGTTCGCTGGCGATTGCGGCCACCGCGCTGATGCTGCAGCAGCACGTGGACCACTTTCGCAATATCGGCGGGCTGATTGGGACTCTGGTTTCATCGGTTTTTCTGCTGGCCATCGCGCTGGCGAACCTGATCATTCTGCGTTCGGTGTGCGCCACCTTTGCGCGGGTCCGTCGGGGAGAGCCCTACGAAGACGAGGACCTGGACCTGCTGCTGGCGAACCGCGGCTTTCTGGCGCGCATCTTCAGGCCGGTTTTTGCCATGATCCGGCGCAGTTGGCACATGTATCCGCTGGGCGTGCTTTTCGGGCTGGGATTCGACACGGCGACGGAGATCGGGCTGCTAGGAATTTCCGCGGCGGAGGCTTCGCGCGGGTTGCCGCTGGTGTCGATTCTGGTGTTTCCCGCGCTGTTCGCCGCCGGCATGTCGCTGATCGACACCACCGACAATGTGCTGATGCTGGGCGCGTATGGATGGGCTTACGTGAAGCCGATCCGGAAGCTCTATTACAACATCACGATCACTTCGGTTTCGGTTCTGGTGGCGCTGATCGTGGGCGGCATTGAAGCGCTGGGGCTGCTGGGCGCGCAACTGCACCTGCAGGGCAGCTTCTGGATGCTGGTGGGAAGACTCAACGATCACTTCGGCGTTCTGGGCTATTGCATCATCGGAATCTTTGCCCTGAGCTGGATCGTATCGATTGCGATCTACAAGGTGCGTCGGTTTGAGGAGATTGAAGTGGAGATGAAGGCCTGAGCGAGCTGTCTACCTTGTTTTCACTCTCCGGCGCCTGGCGGGGGCAGTGTTCATAAGGGCGGGCAAGGTTCCGCGGGGGAATGCCGAGGATTGTCGAACCACCAGGCGGGTGGGAATGCGCCATTCGGTTTTGGCGGCCAGGGGGTGACCTCGCTCGATGCCCGCGCGCAGGGCTTCGACCGCGGCCGTGGCCAGGTCCCTGCAGGACATTTGCACGGTGGTGAGGGGCGGCAGCATGAACTGGGAGAGGTGAATGTCGTCGAAGCCGACCACGGAAATGTCGCCGGGGACTTGGTGCGTGGTGCGATAAAGAGCATGCAGGACGCCGATGGCGGTCATGTCGTTGGAACACATGACGGCGGTGGGCAGCTCGTCCAGGGCAATCAGGGTTTCCATGGCGGGGATGCCGCCTTCCATGGTGTGGCTGCCCTCGACCAGATGTTCGGCGGGGACGGTGAGGCCGAGTTCGGCCATGGACTTGAGGAAGGCATCGCGCCGGGCGACGGCGGATCGCAAGCGCAGCGGGCCGGAGATGAAGGCGATATGGCGATGGCCGAGCGCGGCCAGATGTTGCACACCCTGGCGGATGCCTTCGCCATAATCCACCTTGAGCACACGGATGTTGGGCAGGGCGGGTCCGGCATCGACAAAGACCAGAGGGAACTCGCGCTCCACCAGCTTCTGGACCAACTCCTCTTCAATACCGAAGGTCATGACGGCAACGCCGTCGACGTTGCGCTGCAACATGCGGCGGATGAGGGACTTGGTGCGTTCGGGCTCGTAGTTGGTGGAGCCGATGAACACCTCGTAGCCCTGGGCGACGGCCAGGTTTTCAAACTCCTGAACAAGTTCTGGAAAGAAGGGATTGGTAATTTCAGAGACGATGAGGCCGAGCATGCGGCTGCGGCCAGAGACCAGGGCGCGGGCCTGGGTGTTGGGCAGGTAGCCGACCTCGTCGATGGCCTTCCAGACGCGGCGCGCGAGTTCCGGGTCCACGGTGGAGATGTGGTTGACGGTGCGGGAGACGGTGGCGATGGAGACGCCGGAGCGCAGGGCGACGTCACGGATGCTGACATTGGCGGGGCGCCGGTCGGGCGAGTTGTTTCTGGTGGGGCTCACGGTAGAGACAATACTACGCTTTTCTGGTGTTTCCCAGTCCCGTTTTTTGTCAGGGACGAAGGGAACAAGTCGTGTGAAAGCGGTGCCTTGCAAGGTATTTTGCAGAGGGAGGAAGGGAAGGAAGCGGGGCGATGGAGCGATGTTCTGGAAAGCGTTTCCCTTGCGGAGCTTCGAAAAGTTGGGCGATAGAAATCAGCTAATGCGATTTACATGAGGGTGAACCCGGGGGCGTGCGCTGGGGCGATTCAGGGGTGGGTTTGGCTGCCGGCAACCACATCGAGGGCGTGCTGGAGTAGGGGGAGGATGGAGGCCAGGCTCTGTTCGGCTCCCCGGAGGCTGCCGGGCAGGTTGACGATCAACGTGGTGCCGCGGAGGCCGGCGATGCCCCGCGAAAGCCAGGCGTAAGGATTGGTTTGGCTGCCCAGGGAGCGCATGGCTTCGGCAATGCCGGGAGCCTCGCGGTCGATGAAGCGGCGGGTGGCCTCGGGGGTGCGGTCGCGGGGACCGAGGCCGGTGCCGCCTGCGGTGAGAATAAGCGCTGCGCCCAGGTTGCAGAAATCTTCGAGATGGGCGGCGATCAGGTCTTCGTCGTCGGGAACGAGGCCGGTGCGGAGTTCAGCCTGCGGCCATTGGCGGCTGAGGAGCGCGGCAACGGCAGGGCCCGCGGTGTCGGTGAGCAGGCCCTGCGAACAGCGGTCGGAGATGGTGAGGACGGCAAGCAGCATGGGGCGATTGTAGAGCTTATTTGGCAGGCAGGACCTTGATGGTGCGCAGCCAGAGTTCGGCGCTCTCCGGCCAGGTGGTTACCGGCAGCTCGGTGCGGCGCAGGCCGTAGCCGTGGCCGCCCTGGGCGTAGATGTGCAGTTCGGCCGGGACTTTGGCGTTTTTGAGAGCCATGAAGTAGACGGTGGCGTTCTCCACGTGCACGGGATCGTCTTCAGCCTGCACGATGAACTGGGGCGGGGTCTTTTCCGTGGGAACAATGTCGGGGTTGGGGGCAAAGTTCTGGTCGGCGAGGGCCAGGTAGCCGGGATAGACGATGACCGCGAAGTCGGGGCGGCAACTTACCTGATCGGCCGCGTCGATGGGTGAATAGAGGCGCTGGTCGAAATGCGTGCTGAGGGCGGCGGCGAGGTGGGCTCCGGCGGAAAAGCCGAGGACGCCGATGCGGTTGGGATCGACGCCCCAATCGGCGGCGTGCTGGCGGACCAGGCCGAGGGCGCGCTGGGCGTCTTGAAGTGCCGCGGGCGATTTGGGGTAGGGGCCGGTCGCGGGAACGCGGTACTTGAGAACGAAGCAGGTGACGCCGGCGGAGTTGAGCCAGTCGCAGACCTCTGTGCCTTCAAGATCGATGGCCAGGATGTTGTAGCCGCCGCCGGGAAAGACGACCACCGCCGCGCCGGTGTTTTTGCCCTTGGGAGCGTAGAGGGTGAGGGTGGGCGAGGAGACGTTGCCCAGGCGCACCAGGGGGCGGCCGGCGATGAGGTTGTCCTTGGGGGTGGTGGTGTCGGCCTCGGCGGGAGGATGGACGGGCGCGCCGGGAGCTGCGCCGGGCCAGACGGCGATGGTGGCGTGTTCCATGGAGGGCGGCCAGCCGGAGGGTTGGGCGGCGAGGGGTAGGGAAGCGACTGCGAAGACGGCGGCAAGTAAAGCGATTCGTTTCATGCGATGGGTCTCCCGGGAAAAGCGATCGCTCGGATGATTGCAGCCGGAGGGGGAAAGAGGCAAGAGGCGAGGGAACAGGGAGTGGGGAGTACGCGCGAGTCATCTACGGCAGCGCACAAGGGAAATGCTGCTTCCCATCACCAGCCCATTTGGCGCATCCGTTTCAGGATGACCGTGCTGTAGTTATCCTCTATCCGGCAGTTTCCCGGGCTAAAAGTCTAGAACGATAGACTGGTAGCGGCTTTTCTATTCAGGGGGGTGTCACCCGATGGGTGAGTCGCCGGGGTCAGAAATTTCTGTTTTTGGTTCGGA
>Ga0302200_10000923_pt1 | contig 28599 bp, 26 predicted proteins | sample II_Bog_N3_1_FD_194585 | JGI IMG/M metagenome (GOLD analysis project Ga0302200, IMG submission 194585) | Peat permafrost microbial communities from Stordalen Mire near Abisko, Sweden - II_Bog_N3_1 | ecosystem: Environmental > Terrestrial > Soil > Wetlands > Peat | place: Sweden: Abisko... | reverse complement strand
TAATAGCTCAGTTGGCAGAGCGCAGGGCTGAAAACCTTGAGGTCGTTGGTTCGACCCCAACTTAAAACACTTGAAAGCGAACTATAAATTATTTATTAAATATATTTTTTTCTTAGCAAAACCACTTTTTTTGACGCACACACACCGAGATGAAAAATCAGTCAATACATACATATCAGCAAATTATCTTTATTATTTTTCGCTGCATGTCAAGCTCTCCTCCCTATTCTCCTCCTCCCAACTGGTCGACATGTTCTCCTACGAAACCTTAGCAGAAGCACATTTTAATGACAAAAACAGCCAGCCAGCGCTTCCGCGAACAGGCATGAACACCGTGGTTTACAACTTTCATAATATTTTTACTAATAAAAGATTTTATGTTTTTGCTAGCCAAAGCAGCGGTTTGACGTTAAATAAAAAAAAAATAGCAGCAAATTCCCTAAACTCCATCGCGGAGTTATTTCCAAATGCGAATTGACTCGAACGCGAAGTCGCGGAGCTGCACTCAATTTTCTTTTATTTCAAAAAAGATTTACGAAATTTGATGTTGCCGTACGGGGATTCCTCGGCACCTATGCGTAAGTCGTTTCCCTCTGTAGGAACTCGAGAAATATTCTATGATGTGAACACAGATCTTTTAATACAAACTCCAGTCACACTACAATTTTAATAAATAAAATAGCTATCAGCGGGCTATCGTCTAACGGTTAGGACATTAGACTTTCACTCTAAGAATGGGGGTTCGAGTCCCCCTAGCCTGATATCATTTCCTACGTGCCTCCCTTCAATAAAAATAAAAACAATCTACTAAAACCTAATAAAATCCAGTATAGTCTTTTATTTATATCTTTTTTCGCGCCACAAAGTACGGATAGTTTTAAATTTAACCTCTCGCAGCTAAAAGTAGAAAAAAAAATTTATATAAAGCAGTCCTACGTAATGCTAACATGATTTTATTACCTTTCGTTTTTTAAAAAGAATTCAAACGAAGCTAATAAAACTTTCAAATTAAAGATAAAGTATCTCCCCATCCGTAAAAAAATTTTTACTAGTGTGAAAGCGCCGATGGCCCATAAAACTCGTTCGAAAGAACAATTTGCATACCAATACTATAAATTTTTAATAATGTTCAAAGCCGATGCTACAAACGCCAACCCCATTAACTCACCAGATAGCGGGCTACTATTTGTTTTTTTGACAAAAAAAAACTTTCAAATTTTCGAAACTAATTTGCTTTTTTTAAAGTACTTTAAGTGTTCCGTAACTATTTGCGTAAGCAGTTTCATCAATTATTATAAAAATCTTAAATAGCCGCGAATAGACCCGCATGATGGAATTGGTAGACATGCGAGACTTAAAATCTCGTCCGCCAAGGGTCCTGGTTCGACCCCAGGTGCGGGTAATTTTCCTGTGCATACTTTTAACGCACATTTCCGATAAGTCTTCTTCTAATTTTTTAGGTCTAATAAATCTCTTAAACTTTCCTCAGTATTGCGTTATTATCGACGCGTGAGCCCTCCATCTGGCATTCGTACTTCTAATTGTATTTATTTTGTTAAATGATTTGTTTTTTCTAACGCCATCAATTATTTGAGGATTTTCATATTTTTCCATGTATTTTTATTTAATAATAATCGTATCGATAGCGCTCTACTCGCTTTCAGTAGTAAAAGACGCGGTGCACTCTAATAAATTTTCTAAAAACAGCAGCTTTAACTATTTAACCGGTTTGGACTTAAGCAGTCTATTCACTTCTTTTCTACTAGTGGCGTTTCTTATAAATTTATTATGAACGCACCAATCAGTTACAGTCTGATTTGGTAATTTATTTTTCACAGCGTTTCAGTCTAAATTAATATTTTTAGTTTTATTTTTCTTCTATCTATACCTAATAAGCTCCTTAAGCGCGATTTATATCTCTTCACGAGAAACTTATGAATATTACATAACCTGCTTTAATTTTTTTATTTGAATATTGCTTTTATTTTGTGCTAATTCGGTGTTTACCGTCATTTTTTTTATTGAAATTCTATCAACACTGATACTTTTGTTATTAATTTCCGGAGCGTTCTCCACGACTTACTACTATAATAACTTAAATTTAAATATGTTTAATTACTTCTCCCTAAACACTCCCCTTTTTTTCTTTCAAAGTGTGCTTTATTTTTTTTGAATTTCACTCATATCGTCGCTTAATTTATTTTTATTTTTAATATTATTTTATTTAAAATTTTTAACGTATGACTGGTTTTTAATTGAATTTATTTTTTTTTTTTATATAACAACCAACTCATTCAAAGACTTATTTGTTTTAATTTTCGTTTGGCTAAACTTCTTATTTTGTATTTTTTTAAAATGCGGTTTAGTACCCTTTTATTTCTGAAAACCTATTTTTTTTAAGGGATTACCGCTACACGTTTTATTTTTTTATGTGTCATTTTTCTACTTTTTTATTTTTTTATTTTTCTGCTTTTTTTTATTAAATTATTTGAATCAAATTTTCTTTTTCTTTATAGCAGTAAATGTTTTCTTTCTTTTCACCGGAATAATTCTACTACTGTTTATTTTAAATGAAGCTTATTACTTAAAATCATTCATAGCCTTAAGTAGTATTTTAAACTCTCTTTTTGTTTTCCTAACCCTTAACGGTACTAACTTTTTCTTTTTTATGATTTAAATGTGTATAAATGGCGGTTTTAAAAAGTAGAAAAAGTTTAAATAATAAAAAAATATGAACAAGGGAGTATTTTAATAAAAATAATACTATTTTCATCAACTTTAAAAAAAAAAAAACTCAAAAGAAAATGGTCTTCTCTCAATTTATGCTGTCTAGTTTAGTTTATTAATTTTAATTTGTTTATAAATGCTTTTAATTAATAATTTCGTCGATTCATTAGTAATAGTCTACGCATACATGTTTGTCTATAATATATCATTTTTAATTGTTTTCTGAACATTACAAAACGTGATAACTACGGATATTAAAACCCTGTACTCGCTTAAAGATTTTAAACTAAATTTTTTTAGTTTATCCGTTTTCTTAATAATCTTCTTCTCCATTGCAGGTGTGCCACCATTTATTGGATTTTTTTCAAAACTTTTAATCCTGTTAAACCTTTTAAATTCCAACTTCTTCTTCTTCTTCTTCTTCTTTTTCCCGCTACTATTTTTTGGGTTATATTTTTATTTACAAAACATTAAGTACTTAGTATCGAACACTAACGAGCAAAACAATTATTTTTTTACGCTCAATTTACGTTTAAATAAAATATACACGCTAAGCGCAATAAGCGTACTCTTTTTTATTTGTTTTGGTTTCTTCTTTTTCGACGACCTACTGTTATATTTTTATTGGATTTTTTCCTAAAAGTTTATAAATGAATTTAAAACCAAAAAATTTTCACTACAAACGAAAGCAAAAACAAAGATCTAGGCTATTATACAAGAATAACGTCAAAACATTAATATTTGGTAACTTTGGGTTGTTTTTACTAAGTCCAATACAGTTAACCTCAAATCAAATCTTTCGTTTTAAATTATTTTTGAAAAGATCTTTTAAAAAAATCGACAGAACTCGACGATTCGCCTGGTTTAACGCCTTTCCACACTTACCATTAACGCGAAAGCCTAAGGGAGTTCGTATGGGAAAAGGAAAAGGAAAACTAGAAAGTTGGTTTACGAACATAGCCGCAGGAGTAATTCTTATCGAATTTCAAAATTTGAGAAAAGGCCGTGCGTTTTATTTTTCAAAACAAATGACAAGCAAACTCGGTACCTCAACTACCTTTATAAAAACCCCAGACTTTAAATACATGAGCTACCCTATAAGTTCTCGAAGAAAATTCTTTTTTACTAATTTTTGATAGTGATGTGGTATGGTTTTTTATTTTACCTAGTTTCGTTTGTACTAGTTTTTTTCTTTATTTTTTTCTACTTTCGAATAGTTTTTATAGGCAAATTAAATAAAAAAGGTTATTTCTCATTCACAATAAAAATTTTCCTTATTTTCGTAAATTTCATTTTTTTTTACAGCATGCTAACCTTATATAATATTTTCTATGACTTCGAAAACCTTTTTTTTTCCAACCTGTACGACACGTTTTTGTTCGACTATAGAATATGCAATAACTTAGCCAATCACAACGGCCTTGCATTTCAGCTAGCTTACGTTTATTACTTCCCGTTTATATACATATTTATACTGATTACAGTGCTGTCTATATTATTCTGCCTTGCTTACAGCGCCAACGAAGTAATTTCATTTTCTTTTTATTGCATAATTATCCTAATAGCTGGCTACTCTTTATTTTTTTCTGACTCTATAATCTTCTTCTTTTTTTCGTACGAAATGCTTCTGATTCCATCTTTTTTTATTTTATATAGATTTGCTAAAACTCGTCGATGCGTAGAAGCCGCTTATTTAATGTTTTTTTGAACGCAGTTCGGAGCATTATTCCTAATTTTCAGCTTTATTTATATTTTCTTCATAACGAGCTCAACTTCATTTTTTTCGCTTAGCTATTTTCAATTTTCTCAATACGAAGTAAACTTCATATTCATTTGCTGACTAATCGGTTTCGGTGTAAAACTACCGATCTGACCGTTTTACGGATGATTACCGAAAGCTCACGTAGAGGCCTCAACAAACTTTTCAATTTTTTTGAGCGGAGTTTTGGTTAAATTTGCCTTTTTTGGTCTTTTAAAATGTTTAATAACACTGCAGTTAGAGCCCACGTTTTATTATGTATACCCTTTTTTAACAATAGGTATCACGGATGCTGTTTTTAAACTTTTTTATCAAGTAGACTTAAAAAAACTCGTAGCGTACTCAACTGTTGTCGAAATGCATTGATTAACGATATGCGTAATAAGCGGCCAATCTTGCCTAATGTTATCTGGGTTTTGTATGCTAATAAGCCACGCTCTTCTATCTACAAATTCATTTCTTTTAGTGGACGCACTAAACCGACGTTTTAAAACTCGTCTTATAACTGAAATTAGCGGCGTTAATTTCCTTTGTCCTAAGCTTTTCCTAGCATCCCTCATAAATTGTTTAGTTTTTTTAGGGTTTCCGGGAACTATATTTTTCATAGCAGAATTTTTATTCTTTACGTTCTTCTTTGACATCTTCCCCGTTTTATCAGTATTTTTAGTTATTTTACTTTACCTGCTAGGCCCCACCTTTTTTTTCAGGTCATGAATGAACGTACTCTTTGGGTTGACAGTAAACGTTTTTAAAAAAATACCGTTAGATCTCTCATCGAAAGAATTTGTAGTTTATTACGGTTTAATTTTCCTAATGTTTTGATTGGGCGTCACGTGACAATCTTTTTTATTTTAAAGTGTATAATTGGCGGCATTAAAGCAATCAGCATTTCGCACTAAAAATTACAGAGAAATTAACTTTACAAGAACCCCCGCGCTTTGCAAAAGACCCCAAGTTAAAGGTATAGTCACAAAAGTAACAACTATGAGTCCCAAAAAACCAAACTCAGCTTCTAGGCATATAGCTAAAGTAAAATTAACTAATGAAATTCACATCACCGGACGGGTACCAGGTTCTGGTTATGTCTGCTCAAAATATAATAGAGTTTTAGTAAACGGCGGCCGCGCTAACGATCTTCCCGGAGTAGGATACACGTTAGTTCGGGGAGTCTACGACTTTTCTCCTATGATTTTTAAACGTAAAAGACGTTCTGTATACGGAACAGATAGGCCGGACGGTTACACGAAACACGTCCGACGATGCTTTCGATCAATAAAAAAATCCTAAGACTCACGTTCGAAATAAATAAATATAAAATATGAAACTCGAATGAATTTCTTCTAAACTCGTTTCAATTATCGCCTGAGCCCGCTCAGGTTCTCTCTGACCGTTAACCTTTGGGTTAGCGTGCTGTGCCGTCGAAATGATGCACGCTGCTATGAGCAGATACGATATGGATAGATTCGGTATTATTTTCCGAGCGTCCCCACGACATTCTGATCTTATAATAGTCGCAGGAACTTTAACAAATAAAATGGCCCCAGTAATCAGAAGATTGTATGAGCAAATGCCGGACCCTAGATGGATTTTATCTATGGGCAGCTGCGCAAACGGCGGCGGTTACTATCACTATTCATATTCGGTAGTACGAGGATGCGATAGGATAATACCAGTGGACATATACGTACCGGGGTGCCCCCCCACTGCAGAGGCTTTGTTATTCGGCTTAATTCAATTACAGGGGAAGATTGGGTTTGTTTTATCAGAATTAAACACGACTAACGAATGATACGGAGGTGATCACATGTAATTGAGCTTTCTAATGACTTTCTAGCCTCGTTTTACTTTAAAAAACGTTTTAAATTTCGAATATTTAGGCTAAGCGTGCGCTTCAAACGCTTTAATTTAAAAAAAACTAAGTTTAAGAGAAAAGCGCTTATTAGGCTTAAACATAGAGCAAATTGATACCTATACTTTAATGTTATTAAAACCTGAACCCAAGACCTTAAAACAAATAAAAATTACTTTAAATACCAATACTTAAATAACATTCTTGCAACGGGTGCAGTCGTTTTCGACCCTAATTATTTTAAATTTAGAAGCGAACACTACTTGTATAACTTTAACGGAAAAATATCGAATATTTCAAAAAAATTTTACCTTTATCTCCATAAATTTTCTTTTGATTACGCAAGAAGCATTAACCTAACTTTTGCCTGATCAGAAGATGCGTTCGATAGCTCGAGTAACGTTATACAATTGTACAGCCACGGTGATTTAAATTTTTATAACGGCAATGCGTTAGCTAAAAAGGAATCTGTCGGCTTTTTAAATAGTTTAAGCTTCTCTCTACTACTATTTAAAATAGTTGAATTAAGGACTTTCCTAAACACCCTCTTATTTACAATATTTGCAAACGTTAAATATTTTGTTTTTAAAATTAATAAATTTTAGGAAAAAAGTGTATCGATCCGCTGCCAGCAGAAACTCCATGTTCTTTCATATAAAAATGAATTATCAGCCTAAGTATAAAAAACTGGTTTTCTTTAAAAAAAACAATGCAGGAAGAAATGACTCCGGACGCATCATTGCGCGCACTAAAACTTCAGTTCTTGTAAAAAGAAGAGACATAAAAATTAACTACACGCTGAACTACACTAAAATAAATTTTATCGGCGGATTCGTCTTCTTACCATACAAAAACCGACTTTTATCTTTATTTTTTTTTTCAAACGGAGCTGTTTCGTACTTCTTAGCTACTCGTAACCATAAGATTTTTCACTGCTCGACCTTTTTATTTAATAAAAAAATAAAAGGTTTAAGGTTTAGAAAACTTTTCGCCGTTATTTTTAGAATCAAAAAACTTTCATTCCTCTCATGCCTGTCCATCCGTCCAGTGATAAAAGCACAATATGTGAGAGCGCCCGGATGTAAATCTAGGCTGTTTAAGTTTGACGAGGAAACACACTCCGTTGTTATGGAAATGCCTTCTAAGGCAAGAAAGTTGTTCTCCTACTACTCGTTTGCGTTCTTCGGAGCTATGGCAAACCACCACCATAAAAATTTTAGTACAGGCAAGGCAGGATACTGAAGGAGTTTCGGGGAAAAATCGACTGTTCGAGGAGTAGCAAAAAATCCAGTTGATCACCCCCACGGCGGCCGCACAAAAGCAATAAAATACCAACGAACTCCATGAGGAAAAACGACAAAATACAAGTAAAAAATAAGACTCGGCGCGCCGCTACTTCATCTAAACTACTCTTCTGCGCCCCGTTTATTTGAAAAAAATCCTTCCTTTTCCTCAAACACCCCGTGATGAAATTCGGAGAAAAATACGTTTTTTACAGATCTTCCATAGTTCCTAGAATTCTTATAGGTACAAAAGTAAAACTTTATTCCGGAAAAGCTTGAATTTTAAAAAAAATAAATAGATTAATGGTGGGGTTCAAATTCGGGGAATTTACCTGAAACAGAAAAATCGCAATCTATAAAGCAAAGCAAATGCGCAAAAAAAAAAAAAAATAATTGAAATTCGAACAACTTATTCAGATTTACTGATCTCGGGGATTTTTAATTGGCGGCAAACTGCACCCATTTAACACCAACTTCAAAGAATTTAGTTACGGTAAGCCCGGCATCTCATCTAAATTTAAAATATCATTTTTTAAACGTTTTGAGCTTAACGAGCTTATACATGATAAAAAAAAAAATATAGAAAACTTAGATAGCGACACAAAAAAAATATTCAATATGTTTATTGCGCAAAGTATTAACGTCAACAACGACGTTTTCGAATTAGTTAGGTTTAACCTGATTAGACTGTTTCTAATCAAAACATTTCGCGGAAGGTGCGCAGCGCAAGGCAAACCAAGTAGGGGGCAACGCACAAGATCCAATTCCTCTACAAGCTATAAAAAAAATCAAGTAATTAAATTTTTCATACAACAAGTTAGGAAAAATAATAAAATTGAGAAAAAACCAGAAACTTTAAATCGAAAACTTTTAAGGAAAAAGAAGAAAATAAAAGCCCCCAAAATAAAATTAGTCTTTACTAAAGTAAAAAAAAATGCATGGTTTTAAATGTTTTTTACTGTTTTGTTAACAACTAACCTTGTAAAAACTCTTTACGTAATGAATAAACTTTCATATTTTCTTAGCATCAACGAACGGCTTCTACTTTTCTACTATAATCTATTTTTTGTAAGTATACCGACATTAAAGAGTAAAATAAGTCTAATTGAACAGTCTCGATATCAGTTGCATAATCAACTAAAGTCGAGCGATGTATTTATCTTCGAGCTACGTACCGACGTTGCGATGCGTAAAATTACTGAAAATAAAATCCCTCTGGTGTTTCTTCATCGTTTTTTCCCCGCGAACGTGTCACGCGCAAAGTCAAGTGATATATTTTTAGCGCACAGACAAGTTTTGAAGTTTTCAAACTTTGTAATTCATTCCGATACGCTTGATTTTAATTTTTCAAACTTTTACTTTAATCAATTAACGGAAGAAAACGTAAACAACGTAAGCAACGAAAACAGTAGCATAAGAGCTGACCTTACTACCGAAATGACACCTCTTAACGCGCAAACTTTAATGCAAACGCGCAAACAAACCGATTTTTACCAATTTCTGGAGAACAACCCTTACCAAACAAACAAAGAAAAAAACTTTTTGTTTTTCAACACGTATTACGATCGGTTTTTAGATATGCAAAAAAACGATATAGAGGAGAGCGCGTCAGCCCGCGAATTTTTCAAATCTGGAATCGTTAAAACAAGATACTTTCCACTTTTTTTTAAGCGAGCTATTGCAGTCTCGCCACTCTCCAAATTTATGTTTAAAAATTTAGCTAAACAACCTATTAAGGCGAATATCATAACGTTTAATCTGCTTAGACAAGGCATTAAATCTTTTTTCTGAAATGATCTGAAGTTGAGTAACTTGATTTTTAAAAAACGCGCGAAACCCTCCTTAAGGCATGTCTTAAAAAAAAAAAAACCCGCACAGTCCGGCAAAAAAAATAATTTTAGACCGTTAACGACCCTTAACTTTGCAGATGCGGCAACGCGGCGTCTGCGCCTCAAAGCGTTTGAAGTGGTGCGGCAAGATGATTTTAATTACGGCGGGTTGATCAATTACACAATCCTTTTCGTATCGAAATGAAGGTCCTTTTTTCTTCTGCGAAACTTAGGATTCTTCTTCTCGACTGTTTTTGAATTTTCCGATGCAAACTTTGAACAAAGTTTAGCTAACTTCAAAAAAGAATTGTATTCTTTTAATATGAAAAATGAGTTAGAAAAAAAAGTCCTTAGAAAATGTTTCTTTTCCAACAACATAGAGTACTACAGCGTAAACTACGACAAATTGGAAGTTTTTCTACAAGAGAATAGAAGAACATCAGATAATTTTTTAACAAATTCTCATTTTTTTAAATTCTTTATTGGTGATATTTTAAAAAATAAAAAATGAAGTAAATACGAAATTAAAAAAAATTTTTGAAGTTCAGACAATATGGGAGAGTCTGACCTATCCATAAGAAGAGTTAGGTTTAAACCGGGATACTCCGTCATTTGACGCGAAGCACGGGAAGTTTTAAAGTCTAATTTAAAGGTCGCGTTCAGGTATCAGCATAAACTTACGAAATTTGTACTAAAATTTCGTAAAATAGTAAAGCATAAGCTTCTTATTGTAGGGAACTCGAATTTTCTAAGTTTAGTGATCAAGGCTAAGTTTTTTCCGGATTACGAAACAACATTATTTTTTTTTAAGAGTGATTACGTGTACCTAAACCTATCCCCATGCGCGAATAAAGATCTACAAATTTTTGTGGGAGACTTTGTTCAACTTATAGTAACAAATAAATATTACATATTCTATAAAATGCTCATTAATAATGTTTTAAAAAAAAAATATAAATTTGACAATATTTTAAAAAAAAAAAGTTTTATTCCCGACAACCAAGACGAAAAGCAAAGAACCAACAACTACCCTAAATGAATTCTACAGAATAAAAACGCTCTTGATGATATACCTAAATTTTTAGAAGTCGACTTTTACACACTCTCATGTATTGTCTTATACGAACCATTTTTATGGGGCGATTTCGATCCGACAGAAGTGTTGGAGACTAAGTTTAGCGTAATAAACATGTACAATTGAAAATATATAAATTAAATATTCAAATGAAACTTATACCGTGAAATCCAATATTTTTAATTTTTGACAACCGCAGTTTATTCAAAATTCCTATAACGAACGAAAAATAAAAAACTTTGTGCTGAACTTCGGACCGCAACACCCGGCCTCTCACGGAGTTTTAAGGCTGGTCGTGCAGCTAAATGGTGAATTGGTTGAAAGAGCTGACCCCCATGTCGGATTTTTACATAGAGGTACTGAAAAACTAATTGAAAGTCGTAACTATTTAAAATCTTTACCTTATTTCGATAGACTGGACTACGTTTCTATGATGGCGCAAGAGCACGCCTTTTGCATAGCGATCGAATCGCTTTTAAAAACCACTTCGTACACAGCTCTGTACGTGCAGATTCGAGTACTGTTTGATGAGCTAACAAGGATACTAAACCACTTACTGGCTATATCTACGCATTCTTTAGACGTAGGAAACATGGCCCCTGTATTCTGGGCATTTGAAGAACGAGAACGAATTATGGAGTTTTACGAGCGTGTTTCCGGAGCAAGAATGCACGCGGCTTTTTACCGCCCGAACGATATTGACTGAACCGGCCTAAACTATCAATTTTTTTTGGATGTTTCAATATTTGCCAGAGACTGCTTTAAATCTTTAACAGAAATATTTGCTGTGCTAACCACTAATCGGATATGAAAGTCCAGATTAGTTAACGTAGGGAGCCTGAACATGACGGATGCTTATACCTACGGTGTTTCGGGCCCCATAATAAGAAGTGTCGGAGTTAAAAAGGATATAAGATTTTTAAAATCAGAGTCCTACTCTCATTATTGATTTCTGTCGATTCACGGTTATTTAGGAAAACGAGGCGACAGTTACGATAGATTTTTGATTCGTATGCGCGAAATGTATGAAAGCGTAAGCATCATATTTCAAATCCTTTCAAACTTAACTCTAATTACAAACGAGAATGTTTCGTTAATATCTGAAAAAAATAAAAAAACTTCCTTTTTTTCTTTTTTTGATTTCGTATATTTAAATAAATTCAAATCCCTTAATTTTAACACCAAGTATAATTCTATGGAAAGCCTTATAAATCACTTTAAATACTATTCTGAAGGCATAAAAGTTCCCAAAGGATTTATATATAAAGCAGTCGAAGCTCCTAAAGGGGAATTCGGAGTTTCGATAATTTCCGACGGATCGGCGATACCATATCGTTGTAAAATAAGAACCCCAGCCTACCATCACATTCAAGTTATGCCACGTTTAGTGCAGGGTCATTTTTTCGCAGATTTAGTAACGGTTTTAGGATCTCAAGATATAGTTTTTGGAGACGTAGATAGATAATTGAAAAGACACTTACGATGAAAATTGTTAGATAATTTTAGAAGAAAACTATTTCTAAAGACGGAGCTGCGCCGCGCGTTGCTTCAATTTATTATTAAAAATACTGCGATTCCGCAAAGTTATAGATACTACGCCTTATTTCAAAAATCAAAAATTACTAGGTTAACGTCAAGAGTACAGCATAAAAATCGTTGTGTAGTCACCGGTAGGGTATGGGCGGTTAACAGGCTTACTCAGTTATCCAGATTCACGTTTCAACGAGAAGCCTACCGCGGTCACTTACCCGGCTTTAAAAGAGCCTCATGATAAACTAATGAGAGATATAGGATTACTAGTTTTAGATTTTTTTTTAAACATTAACTTCAACATAAATGAATTTTTTTTTACAACAGTAAATTTCTTGGACCCGTTCCTCCAGCAAGGATTTAATCTGTCTTTTTCAAATTTTTTTTATTTATTTAATCAAAACATGTCATTTTTCTTTTCGATTAAGTTCTGTATGTGCATAGGTTTTTTAATTCTAATTCGTGGTGGAGCTCCTAGGTACCGATACGATTACTTAACAAAACTCGGTTGATTAAAGTTTTTAGGACTAGTGTTACTGGTCTTCGCGTTCTCTTTATTTTTATTTTCATTATATTAATTTAGTGAAACTCGAACAATTAAATACTTTTTTAAATATAATAAATTGAAGAATTAGCTTCCTTCTACGATTCTGCCTTAGCGTACTAACATTCATTTCAGAGAACCTTTTGTTTTCTTGAAAAACCTTAAATTATGCGGATGCATATTGATTTGTGTTCTCAAACAAGAAGTTTTTATATGAAAAAAAAACTATCTCTACAATCAAATAAACAATGGAAACTAGCTTAATCGGTAAAGCATTAAATTTTGGGTTTAACGAGTGCGGGTTCGAATCCCGCGTTTCCAACATGACCACTAATCATGCAATAATAAACGTAACGAATATTTTAAAGATAACTTTAAAAAAAAAAAAACTATATTTTGATATTATTTTTTCAAAGAAAATTTTTTACTACATAAAATTATTAAAGCAACTTAAATTAATAAACTCTTTTTTTTTTATTACTAAAGATAAATGAGTTTTCGTACGGGCGTACGTATTGTTTAAATCAAATAAATTTAATTTAAATCTCTTTAAAGTCTTTTCCACCCCATCAAAAAAATTTTACGTGTCTCTTTTAGGATTAAAGCTGTTGTCCAAGCGTACCGGAATCTCAAATTATCTGATCTCAACTTCTTACGGAATAAAAACCCACCAAAACGCTATACTGAGTCATCGTGCCGGAATGCTAGTAAGTCTAAATTCGTACTAAGTGTTAAAGTGAGCAATGAATAGTAGAAAAACTTTAATTAAGTTCAAAACCCACTTTAAAAATTTAAATTTTTATTCAATGCCCGTATCGATTTTATTTATAGTGCGAAAAAGATTAAATTTCGTCTTTTCGTTCATATTCCTCATAGCTTCTATGTTTTTTTCATTTTTTTAATATCGGATGTTTTGAAAAATATAAAGTAAAGATTAATAGAAAGATTACTTAGTCCAGAACGTGTTTATACCGATATTTTATAATATTAAAAGTGTACAGCTGTTGAATGTGCATACCATTAATAATAAGTTTTCTTATGTATTTAAAAAATTAACAGTAAAGGCGCTGCGCCCCCTAAGCCTTTCCTTTCTTTTTGTAGTCGAAGTAAGTTTAGTGTGACTACGAGTTTTTAAAATAAAAACAGACGCCCTTGAACGCGTCCGAGAAAGTCTTTTAATACTGAAGACAAACCTCATGAAATGCGATTGCCATAAATATGATAAAAACGCCGAGGCGATCCTACGACTAGAACTAGAAATAAACGAGCTTGTCCAATATTTTAATAGACGCAGTCTACTCCTTTTAATAAAAAACTTTCTCGTTTTTAAAAAACTTAATTTATTTTACTCTGCCACTTATAAGAATACTGTAGGAGACGGTTACTACTACATCAGAGGCCTAATTATAATCTTTTTTGTAGACGCCTGTGTGACGGATGACGAACCTCTCTGAGAACCAATCGAATGAAGTCTAGTGCAGACGTGAATTCTATTTATATTTATTTTTGCGTGAATAGCCGAAAATCTTGTGACCAGCAGATTCGGAAGCTTTACTGGTAGAGATAAACGAATTTGGTTTGCCTGATATAAAACATTTTGATTAATTGATCTCAGTTATATAGTTTCTTACGGCTTAACGGCGCTTTTCGTAATAGTTCCGTTTTACTATGAGCTAACTTATAACTTATCGTTTGTTATATCATGATGAAATTGATACTCCAGACTTTTTTTTTTTAAATTTATAAGCATGTACACTTTAGTAATAGTAGCATCTAACTTACTTTTATTGAATATAAGGTGATTAAACTGAAAAAAACTCATACTAATAATATTTGCTATAAATTTTTTCATAGCGTACCTTCTCTACACTCATTTTATTACAAGTTTTTTTGGATACTTTACAAACTCCACGTGATACCAAAAGGTGAGACCCGTCGACTATATACAGTTAAGTCACGAACCGTTAAAATGAGGTTGAGGTAATGCCGGTAGAGATCACTTTCCCTACCACAAAGTTTCCACAGTTTTTTGGTTTAAAAACGACGGACCGTTCGCGGGTGCCTTTTTAATGCTACATTTATTTTTATTTTTAACGATATTCTTCCTTTATATATATTGATTAGTGCTGTTAAGACGAGTCTATACAACCAAAGAAATCACGTTCACATTCACATCTTTTTGCGTTTCCGCGTTAAAACAATTTTTCTATTTTTTCCTTTTAATCTACATTCTAGTTTTTATGAGTTTCATCGTTTCTTATTGAAGGTTTCCGATTGAATTTATTTGAATGATTAACTCCTGCTCGTGAATTAATCATTTTTGCGTAGTAGTAAAGGCTTACATAATGTTTTTTTCACACCTATTTGTATAGTAAAGCAACCTCAGCGCACTTATTATCATGTTATTCATTAAAGCTTCAAAAGTTTTATCTCTAAGTTTCGTTTTTATGCCATTAATGGGCTGCGCAGTAGCCACTGGATTAATTTTCGCCTCTTTAATTAAAGGAATTTCTTACGCTCCGGACTTAGAAGAAGTTTTATTCAATTATACAACATTAGGTTTCGCTTTCGTAGAAAGTTTCGCCTTTTTATTATTCTTCGTTGCAGCCATAGTAATTTTTATTTAACCCCACGTATGCACGAAATAACAAGCTCACGAGCCAGTAGGGCCGTTTTATGTTACCATGTCTGGAGGACATGTAAGTCGAAGTTCTTGCTTCGTCTTAATTATCAGTGGGGAATATGAGTTATCCGGTTATAAACAGATGAGGTTTAAACCTATTTTGAACAAAGTTTTGGTATAGCGATAAAATTAATTTAGCAAATAACCATCAAAGTAGTATTTTTGAAAACCTAATTTTAATTTACCTAAACTACGGTCTATTTTTTTCTAAAAATCCAACAATAAAAAAATACTGGTACCGCGGTTCAAGCATTAAAGATTTTAATTTTTACAACCAGGCTGTTAAGTATTTTCGGTTTGTCGAATACAACAACAAGGCGCTGAATGATCACAATTTGTACAGACTCAGACTCCATATAAAAAATATATATTTTTCAAAAATGTGAATATTGATGTCTCAAAAATGAGTAATTTTCAACATGTACATATTTAATCCAATAAAAAAAAAGCGAACTTTAAAAAAAAAAAAAAAGAGTTATGAATCGCTCAGTGTTCGTACAAAATCTAGCACAATAAATTTTTACCGTTTCAAGATTATGTTACAACTTTTTCTCGAAAAAAGTTTAAATAAATCCATTTACTATAGTTTTTAGACCCATTAATAATAAAAAAAATTAAGTTTAAACTTTATGTAAAATTTAAACTAGTGAAAGAAACCCCCCTTTTTATTTTAAAACTCGATGACGACAAGAACACCATATTTTATTATCAATTTATTTTTTGTCGAAGCCTACCACAGGTGAACTACAGCGATTTTAATTTTTTTTTCTATCTAAACCCGGAAAATCTTAAACGTGGGTTCACGATAAGCTCTTCGGATAACCCCATCATGCCGTCTGCGGATTGATTTAACTATGCCAGCAGCGTAAATAAAGGAAAAATTTCCCCAGAAAGCTCAATCACCGCCGTAGATCTAGCTAATAACTTCTTTACGAAGTACTTAAATAAAAAAAAATTTTCATTCACTAATTTTTTTATTGACAATTTAATAGACGTACCGATTTGCTTTAAAAAATCAGACTCGATTAAAAGAAAAACATTCACTTTCCCAATTTTAAAATTCCCAAATTATTTTATGAAAAACGGAAATAAAGAAAAAATCAACATATCTGTGTTCTCGACGTTGTCTCAAATTATTGAAAACCTCAATAAAAAAACCCCCGTAAACGTTTCGTATGCGCCCAGCTGATTTCATTTTTATTCAATTTTCAACGAAAATTTTTACTTTAGTGAAAGTTTTGAAAATTCGAGCAAGTCGTATCGTTTTGATACAGAATTAGAAAAAATACCGCTAAACCTATTAGAAAACGTCTTAAGTTGTGTCTCAAAGGAAGATGAGGTAAAAAAAATTAAAACCGATAAATTTGATATAGAACTTCCAAACCTAAGCTATTTCGTAAACTCAGGTAAGAAAATAAACACTGACTATTTCTATAAAAACGTAATTAAAAATTTATTTTTTAAAATAGCGCCGATTTTTAGTTTTTTTATATACAGCGTGGACAAAAACATTAAAAAATTCTCTAGAGGAAAGGCCGGAAAGTATGTTTTTTTATGAAAATACATCGCGCCGCATAAGCGACATTATTTGATAATGAAGTTAATTGCTAAAGATTGTAAATTTTACCAGCATAAAAAGCTTAAAGATCGCTTAGTACAAACCTTTTCCAATATTCTACTAAATGAAAACAAAAATTTCGTGTCTAAATCAAAAACGTTTTCTCACAATTATGTCTTTAAAAATTTTAAAAAAACTTTGTTTACGTCCTATAAGACCGTGTCTTAAACAAATAAATTTTTTAAATAAAGTGGTATGGTTACGGAAACACACCGATTTCAAAAAAACTTAATAGAAAAAATAAAATTTTTTTACAAAAAAAACTGCGAGTTAACGCCGGAAAACTTAACGTGTTTCTTTATATTCCCCCAGTCTGGGAATTTTTTTTAGTTCAAAAAAAAACTGAAAAGTTTTTCCAAAATATATTTATTTTTTCGAATGTTTATTATACGGTACTCCCCGTTCCTACTCAATTCACAGCAATAAAATTTTACCAAAATCCTCGAACAGTCAGCTTTCACTTTAGTTTTAAAAATACATTTTATAAAAAGTTCTGAAATAACGTTTTCGATATATTTTCAACCTTCTCGAAGATTTTTTTTAAGAAATTAAAATTTAAAGGAAAGGGGTATTATATATACAAAAACGTAAGAAATACAATTGCTCTTCAAATGGGGTATTCTCATATAATAAGATTGTACGCTTTTAAAATCCATGTAAAATTTACAGCAAAAACCGCAATATTGATGTTTGGAGTTAATAAAGTAAAATTAACAAATTTAAGTTTTTCTCTTAAAAGCTTAAAACCAATAAACATTTTTACCGGCAGAGGAATTAGATTCTCGAGACAAATTGTCTATAAAAAAACCGGTAAAATGAGTGCATACAGGTAAACAACGCGCCCTAAGTAATGTTTTACTTTTTTTTCACTAAAAAAATATGATTAATCTTTAAAATGATTTTCAGCTACACGGCGTACCAATCTAATGTTTTTAAAACGTTTTTTTGATTAAAAAACACAACGTTAATTCTTTTAACTTTAGTTTTAGTAAATATCTTTAACTAAAGTTAAGTGTGCATATATGTTTTTTTGGGAGATTTTGAAGTCTTTTTTAACTATATTTCAGTAATTATTTTAGGTGTAATCATCTATAACGTGATAAATTGCCTCTCATTCAGAAGCCTCTTGAAAAGATTCGGATTTTTAAAACTCTCAAGAAGAGATTTCTATGAATGCGGTTTTAAACCCCAGACACAAAAACCTATTAAGCTGCCAATTCAATTTCTTTTAATTTGCGTATTTTTCCTTATCTACGATATCGAATTAGTCTTTATTTTTCCGTACGTATCGGGAATCATTTTCGGCAGCTTCTACGACTCTATTCTAATCTTTTTGTTCTTCTTCTTGTTTTTTTTAAGTTTAGCGATAGACTACGAAAAGCACGCGTTGTACTGACAGTATTAGTATATTTCCATGTTCGAAGGTCGATATTTTCGCCGAGTACAGTGAGGCTACCACCCCATTTTTCAAGGAATTGATGCCGTAACAAACTGAAGTTGAAACATGGTTTCCCTATCTGGTATATTTTTTTCATATTTAAATTTCTTCGTGAATCGACTAGTTCTGCCCTTTTCTAGCGTAACCTCAGTTATTGGGTTTATGCTATTAATCGCCATAATTATGCAATTAGTATCCGGATTTTACCTAGGTTGATACTATATCCCTGAGCCAGGCTTAGTCATCGAACTAAGAGAAGAAATGTTTAACGACACACGATTCGGAGCTGAAGTCTTTTACATGCATGTAAGAGGTGTAGATACGATTTTTGTGTTATCATATATGCACATCTTAAAAAAAATTTACATTAAAAATTTCGTAACCGCTGAATCGGACGGATGAATATTAGGTGGCTACGCGTTTTTTTGATTTCACTACATAGTTGCTTTAGGAATTTCCCTAAGCGCAACGCACCTAAGCGACCTTACCTTAACAATAGTTGCCAATATTTACTGATCAGTATTTAATAATATCTATAAAACATATTACATTATCTTTACTAACAAACATTTAAACGTCGATCAAATGACTAGACTTATGGTTTTGCATTACTTCACGCCATGATATTATTTATATCTAATACAACTCCACGTTTTATTTTGTCACGAATCGTGAGATTCTGATAGTGGAGAGGCTACTTATGAAGATAAATCAGGTTCTTACATATCTTGATTTTTTGATGCGTTCTTAAAAGAAATTCAAGATGCGTGATACTGAACGATTCTAGTTTTTGTCTATTTCTGGTTACATCACTTTAACCCATCAACAGTTAACTATTTTTTTTTTGAACGATGAAATATCTCAGAACTCGATGAAATCAGATTCTACGGAGTAGCCCCGCATTGATATTTTAGACCGTTAATGGGTTTATTAGTTATTTCTCCAACACATTACGAAGGCTTAATGTGAATGGGACTTTTCTTCGTACTGTTAACATTTTTACCATTAATATACAATTTATACAATTCTTATAACAAATACGTAGCGGCTATTCCTATGCAAAATTCATTGATACAAACGTTTGCTTTTATTATTTTTATGATGTCGTTATTCTGCAGCGCAAGCATGCTACCCTGCGGTAGGTACTATTACGAACCAGAAGGTGGCTATGTAGGAAACCCATGAGTAAAATTTTCTTATCAGTATATATATCTCTACTTAGCTTGATTTGTACATCATCTAGACCTGGTAGATCATTATATTTTTCAATTTTTCCAAGTTTTCGCTAGAAAATGCCTAAAACTATATAAAAAAAATTTAAATTTATTAAAAAATAGCATTTCTCGATTTACTAATTTTACAAATAAAAATAAAGATCTTTATGTATTAATTTTCTCAGATAAAACGTTTAAATTAAAATTAAAAAAAAAAAATAAACGGTAAGAATAGTTCAATTGGTAGAACGTCGGATTGTGGCTCCGAAGGTTGAAGGTTCGACCCCATCTTTTTACCCGCATGCTTTTTAGTTTTTTTTCCGCAGTTAACGTTATTTCCTTTAATAACAGCACTTTAGCACCTTTACTTTTTAAAAAAGTAGAAAATCTAAACAAATTATTAACAAAATTTTACCTAACTAATGAAAATCTATGGCTAGAGGGTCTCTACGTAGACTTTTTACAGAAAAAGTTTATAGATAACTGAATAAAAAAATTTCTGATAGGAGCCTCTTACTTATTCAGCGAAAAACTGGTTTTCGAAGCCTTAATAAAATTTTTTATAAATCAAATTATAACACCTTTTCATAAGTTTTCTATTTTCGAGTTTAACTCGCTTGCGAATCTCTTATTCATAACTATATTTATTTTGCTTCTTTTCTATATTCTATACTTCTGCGTACATCTATTAATTTTAATTTTTTAAATGTTTTTTAAACTTGAGCGAACTTGGATTACTAATTTGTCTAATAACAATTCTTTTAACACTATTTGTTGTGCTAACTGAACGAAAATTTTTAGCTTACGCGCAAAGACGAATGGGCCCAGCCGTAATGGGAAGAAACGGAGCCTTTCAAATAGCACTTGACTTAATTAAACTTCTAACAAAAGAAATTTTTCTTATACCTAGGCCGAGCACTGCGTTAGCCCCTATTTTCCTTGCTCTTTTGTACGCAACCCAATTAGTCTTTTCGCAAAATTTTATTTGAGGTCCCTCTCTTTTTTTATTCGAAAACGTCGATTCTTTAATTCTGTACCATTTAGTTTTAGTGCTTTTTAGTAATATCTTTTTTTTAATTATAGGGCTTTTAAGCCAGTCTAGATATGCAATAATAGGATCAGTCCGCGCGCTAGTACATGTGATATCTTTGGATATTTTCGTAACACTTCTATACTCTTTATTAATATTCAGCGCGCAATCTGCCAATTTCCATGATTTCGTAATAGCTCAAAATTCGTATTGATTCTTATTTATATACAGCCCAGCAGCGTCGGCATTTGTGGTAATTTTATTACTAGAGTCGAAACGAACCCCATTTGATCATGCCGAGACAGAATCGGAAGTAGTGGCCGGCTACTCTGTTGAGTATAGCGGACCCATGCTACTGATGTTTTACTTAGCTGAGTACCTGCACCTCGTAATCTCCTCAGTGCACTTCACAATTTTTTTTTTAGGAGGTTGGTTCGCACTGCGAATACTATGATTTTTACCACCGATCTTTTTAGTGCCCAACGATGTACATTACTGAATTGAGTTATTTAATAATACTACTTGAAAGTAATCGTACAAGTTTTTGCGTGCTCGAAACGTCCCTCTTCTTTTTCGATCATTTCGGAACGTACAATATTTATTTTTAACACTAATGTTCTTTTTTTGGTATATAACATCTGCGCTAACTATTCTTACACGGCACTGCTGCTATTTATATTTAAAATTTTAGCAAGCAATTACAACATTTTCGAAATTTATTCAAAAAGTAACCAAAACGATAATTTTTCTGAATTTTTCTTTTTTTTCTGAACAAATTATTGAGTAACTATAGTATTCCTTTGCATTCTTTATCAAACGCTTACAACACTATCCTTTAAAAAGAGTAAAAAATACGGCCGTGCGTCAGCACTAGCCGTAGTTGCCCTTTATATAATAGAAATAAGTGGATTTTTTTTCGATAACTACAACCTGTCGCAACTAAACTCTATTTTTTATAATCAAAACGGACTGCTGTTAAATAATTTAAATAAAGTGCACCCGTTTTTTTTGTATCTAAGCGCAGCGATGCTACTAAAAATAGCGTTAATTATGGTTAAACTAAAGCCCTCGAGCCTACTTTACCTAAAATCTTATCTTAACAAATCGGCGTATTACGCAAAGTTACACCTTCTTTTTGCGTCCGCGTCCGCTATTTATTTAGGGAGTTGATGGGCACTTCAAGAGCAAACGTGAAGCGGCTGATGAAACTGAGACTCATCAGAAACGCTTAGTTTAGTAATAATAATTTACAGCCTCTACGGCATTCACGCTAAGCATAGCTTTATTAAGATACAAGCGCAGACGCTGTGAAATGGGATTCTTTTACTACTAAGTTTCGCGCTATACAGCTCTGTACAAATAAATTTTGAGCAAACAAATCATAATTTTGGTTTAAAGTTCTCTTTCTTCTTTAATAGTTTTTACTTTCTATCTGCAACTTCTTTCACTTTAGCACTACTATGCGCTAATAAAAATATTGAAGCATTTCAAACATTTAACTTTTTTTTACATAAGCACCGAAGCTCGGGATACTCAAAAAATTCGACCAACCATAAGTTTATTACCACCAATGTTTTGCTGCTACTCGCACTAAAAATTCTAGCAGTTAGTTTTAGTATGAATTTTGGAATTAAATTATGGGCAATTCACGCGATAAATGCACTTAACGGCAGCTTCTGCCTTTCCATAGAAAATTACTTTATTTTTTACCTCTTACTGGTCTTCTTATTCCGTTTAAAAAAAAAATTGGTAAGCCTTATCAGCACCTTCGCGTCCGCGCACCTCATTATTTTAATTTTCGTATACATAGCGGAGAACAACGCGTTATCAGAACTTTATATAAACGCGCGAAAAGGAGTAAACAGCTCGATATTTTGCGATAATTTTTTCAGACAATCAGGTTTAAACTATTTTGTTGAATTAAATACATTTGAAAAATGAGAAAACATCACAACGCGCGCTTTCGATTTGAATAGCTTTAATATAAACCCACTTTTTAATTTTTTTGAAAATATACTATATGAATCCTATTTTAATCTAAACTCATTTTTAAATTTCTTTTATAAAAATAAAAAAATCGAAATTTTTGAAGTAACTTACGTAAGTTGTTTTTTCTCGGTGAGCTTCGTTTGGATTAGTTTTCTGCAAGTAATGCGCAATAGAAATTACTACATTAAATACTCTAAGAGTGCTGTTTCAGCGCATTTTTAACTGGATAAAGTACAAAACCCTACCAGCTTCTTTTTTATTTCGTAACAGACTATATGTTGAACGTGATTCTAAACATAAAAAAATATTTTCAAATTTCGGATCGCACTTTAAGGGATCAAAATGAAGTTTCTACACCTCCTATTCTATAAAAACTCTATTCAAAATAAAATACGTCAAGTTTGCTATTAAAGCTCTCATCTACCTATTCATCTTCTTAGTATTTTTTTTCTACAATAAATACTATATAAAAATGCCGTTATTCAATAGTTTTATTTACTTAATATGAGCCTGCGCCGACTGCTCACATTATTACATAACTTTCGTTTCATGATGAATTTTCGTCGGAGTAATTAAGTTTTTTAATTTTATATACTCTTTATGTGTTTTCAATAATTTTTCAAAAAAAAAAAATACCAGTTTTTTAAATAGACCCTTCTCTGATTTCGATTTACCGGAAGAATCAATTTATAAAAAAAAATTTATATCAAAAGAAGACGTAAACTACTATTCAAATTTATGAGTTAACGTAACAAAAACTCCCGCAAAGCTCCCTGTAGTAGAAAACCTCTTCAATAATGAGGCAAACAACCACCGTTGAGCGCAAAAATATAATCTCTTCAATTCTATGTATTCATTTACAAGTTTTACCGATAAAGTATCCTCAGGAATAGTTAGCTACAGAGTAAATCGCAAACTAAACAAAATCTTATCGGAAAACTGCTCAGGCAGCTACCTTAAATTAGACCAATACATAGCTCAAACAGATTTTTATACCAGTCATCTTTCACTATGCTTCATGTTTTTTTTCAAGCGCGAAACGTATTTCGAAACCGCGTCAAAAAAATTCAATTCGACAAGATTATTAGATCAAAAGAACAACTGAAATCTCTACTCAATCTTAAAAGAACAAGAAAAGACCACTTTTTTAAAAAAAAGTAAAATAGGATCTTTTTTCTTTAAGCAACATACGCAAAAGGAAATTTTAGACTACGTAATGAATGGAGACGACTTAAAAACAATTGAAGTCAACGTTAAAAGCGCCCTGCAAGGCTCAAAGTTCCAACGATGGTTGTACAGATACTCTATCTTACATCGGAAATCTCTAAAATTTACAAATAAAATTTTAGCTGGAAAAAAAAATTTCGTGCAGGCATCTTTTAATGAAGATCTGTATGGCAATAACCTTTGAAAAAATTTTTCCAAACTTCAACAATATAAATTTTTCCTATCAAACACGGCTTCAGATACTAAATCCCGAGAAAATTCTGTAAACCTCGGCTCGGCCGTTAAAGAAAAATATACCGAACAAAACGCGCGCTCATCAACTTTTTATGAGTCTAGTTACCTTTGACTGATTAAAAGATTTTACTTTTTCAACTCTTCAAAATCTAATAAATTGACGTCAAAGTTTGCAACGAGTTCAGTTGATAACTCTAGAAGTTTAAACGATAAGAATAACTCACTTAAAACTTATCTATACTTATTGAATCTTTTAAATAAACCATCAGTAACCGCATCAGCTATGTATTCGTTAGACGAAAACCACGAAAGCAACGCAGCCTACTTAGACAATATAAGTTTTTTAATGCAAGCTAATCAAACTTTAAAGGATATCTATGTGCCGTCTAGCGAATCTACTCTCTTAAACAGCGAACTTATTAAAATTAGTTTAATAGGCTACAATGCGACTAATGAGAGTAGCCCAGCTAGCTTCGCTAATTTTTTGCTTCTGCAAAACACTCTTTTAACGCCCAAAGTTGATTTTATCAACAACCTAGCGTGGGCCGATAGCCTAGCAACTGCGTATATGTACGATGAAAAGAATATTGACAATCTCTTCCTAAAAGATTTATCCAAATTAATAGATAATCTATAGATTTTTTTATTTGAGTTATGTAATACAAAGCTATTTTTTCAACCAAAAACTAAACTCGCAAACTCCGCGATCAAACTTACTACTTATGTTTAATAATTTTAATCTAGTATTGTTATTTATTAAGTATAAACTATTCTTTATTTCTTTTAAATTCGAAACACATTTATTTTTTAATATATTCAATAAAATGATACCACATTTTTACCACTTTTTTTATAGCAATAAAGTGCAAAAATTAGACATCAACCATAACGGGTTTTACTGCAATAACGTAACAAAAAGTTTAGCTTACTGAAGCGTTAAAGCAATAGAAACTAGTCTCTTGCCGCAACAGGTTTCACTAAAAACCTCCATATGCTTTCATACCGAGCTCGTTTCAAACCAATACTTTATGTCAGTATCTGTTTTAAAGCTTTCCCTAAATTTAAATAAATTTAAAAACTTCTTCTTCTATAATTTTTTCCTATTAACTTTTTTTTGACTGCAGTCAAACGCTAAACTAACCTTTTATCTGAACTTTGCCTTCTCAGTAGACAGCCTGTTTCTACTTCCGATATTCGGAGGTCATTTCTTTAAAATATATAAATATTAAAACATACGTTGAATAATTTTGTGATGTTTTTACAAAATCTAGTGTCGTTTTCGCCCATTTTACTGTTACTACACTGCATTTTTATATTTTTATTTAAAAAGTGACTCGGGCCGGTAGGAACGTTTTACGCCTCTATTTTTACGTTCTCTTTAGTTTTAGTGCTTTCAGTCAACGAATTAATATTTATTTTAATCAACGGAAACTACTATTACATAGACTTCGGACGATGATTTTTTTGCCTAGACCTAATTGATTCACATTTAGTGTTCTGCGCTGACACCCTAGCCTATGTGTGCGCCGGCCTAGTGCTGATTTTAACCTCTTTAGCTTTGTTTTTTGGAGTCGAGTACATGTATCGCGAGGCTTTCATAAACAGACTTTTATACTTATTAAACTTATTTGCCACCAGCGTAATTTTTCTATTTTTTTGTTATGATTTTTTTTTAATAATGTTCGCGTGAGAATGCATAGGACTATTCTCTCTCTTATTGGTTAATTTTTATTCAGTTAGAATTTACACAATAAAAGCAGCTTTAAAAACTTTTGTGTTTTCACGAATTAGTGATATGTTCATGTTTCTATCCTTTTTATTAGTTACGTTAATTTTCAATACTACGGATTTATCTTTAGTTTTCCTACAGATACCGTTCCTAGCGTTTCATTACATATTTTTCGGTACGGTAGGGTTTCACTTTCTAACAATTTTTTCATTTTTTCTAGCATTGTCTGGTGTTATAAAAGCCGCTCAGTTTTTTTTTCACGTTTGACTCCCCGACGCTATGGAAGCGCCGACACCGGCTTCTGCGCTAATACACTCTTCTACTCTAGTAGTAGCGGGCGTTTTTTTAATAATTAGATTTTCAGTGCTATTCGAATTTGCCGTGTTCACAAACTATTTTTTAGCGATGCTGGGGGCTGTTACGCTCGCGTTCGCAGCGATTACTGCTATTTTCCAAAATGATATTAAAAAACTAGTTGCTTATTCGACTATAAGTCAAATCGGATATCTAGTCTGTGGGTGCGGATTCTGCTGTTATGAAGAGGTTTTAATATATCTAGTAATTCATGCCTTAAACAAAGCATTTTTATTTATTTTAGTGGGATATTTAGTGCACTACTTTAACGGAAATACGGATATGAGGCAGATGGGCGGAGCTTATCTGTATTCTTTTGATATAACAGTATTACTTTTCGGGGTATGCTTCAACCTTGCCGGGCTTCCGTACAGTGCCGGATTTCTAGGTAAAGAATTTTTACTGTTTCAACTACTAAAGGATGATTTTCTATCTTTAATAGTTAGAACATGCTGATTTATAAGTTTTTTCTTTACACCGGTGTACATGTTTACTTTAATATTCATAGTCCTTTATGGGCCTAAGAAGAGCCCAATCCATGTTTACACTACTTTTTGAAAAGCGCAGCTATCGTGATTAAAATCAATATTAATAAACGCAACGTCGATCAAATCACCGACCCCATCTATAACCATCGCAAACGAAATTTTTAATCAATTTACCATAATAACTAGCCGAGCAACTGTTTATGTTTTATTCCTATTTTGATTGTTTTTCCTTTTTTTCGGCGAATATCTTCTTTTGATTATATTTAACTATAGCACAGTCGTCGATGCAGTAGCAGGAAGTTTTTTTACGCACTTTAAGTCACATTTTGTTTTCAACAGCAACTTCTCGAGTCAGTACTTGTCGCATATAGTCAATTTCTTTATTTTTTTTTTCGGCGCAGGTGCTTTAATATTTTTGCTAAACCTAAAGTTTACGTTTAATTATACATATTTCGAATTAAACCTTTCCCTAGAATTAATTATTTTGCTTTTCATCTTCACGCATATTGGCTTATTCGCGCCTTCGATACTTCTAGCCGCCGCCGGCGCGCGATTAATAAGAATTATCATAAGTTAGCCGTGCAATCAAACTTTGAAACATAAATGGTTGGTTATTAACTCAAACTCTAAATCCCCCGCTTTCGTAGAGTACCAATATCTAATTCGTTTAATCTATAGACATTATTCGAGTTCAATAGTTTGTCGTTTTTACCTATTAACTAAATTCAAAGCATATCTCAAATTAAACGATTTTTTTTTTAAGTTAAACGACGATACGCGTTTTATAGAAGCAGCGGAGGTTTTTAATTTTTTTAAGGCCCCGACGTTGCATGAAAAATTTAATATTCAGCCAATAGCCACTATAGCTATAAAAAATTATCTGCATAAAGATTTAACAATGGGAAAGGTGCTAAACGTGCTTTGCATCTTCAATTACTTCTTCAACAAGAATTTTTTTTACACGCATCATAACTTTGATTACTACGTATTAAAATCGTTTAAAAATAACTTAATTATAATTAAATTTCAAAAATTCTTAAAACGTTGAGAAGACGGACTGAATTTTTTATTTAATCTTTACTTCTACAACCTCAAACCTCTGATTTTCGGAAATTTACTATTTAAAAAAGAAACCCTCGCGCTGAATTGAAATTTAAAAGTATTCGATATAGCGCTCTGACGCTTCTACAGTGCCTTTTTTATCGATAAAAAAATTCAATTCGATACGTCATCAGACTATTTTTTCACGCAAATAAAATCCTCTAATATAAGATTTTTCTTTATAACTGATGTAAATAATCAATATAAAAATAACTTCTTTTTCCGAAAAAATTATTTTTTTACAATAGGCTTGATTAATATTTTTATCAACCCCTGACTGGTTGATTATCCGTTTTTTATATTCTCCGATAGCTATATTTCCCAATTATTCTTCTTCAAACTATTAATTTTTCTGTGTAAAAAATCTCTTTATTTAAAATTCTCAGCGGACTTCAATAGTTTAATAGCTATGGGGGTGCGCGCGAGAACGTAGTTTAAAACTTATTATTCTATAGAATCTTTTAGAAATTAGTTTAAAAACGCCTTTAAATTAGTTTTCGTTCGAGCTTACGCACGCAACGGGCTATAAAACCACAACGCGCAGTAACTGCGCAAGCGCAAACCTGGGGGGTTTAACTCAATTGGTAGAGTGCCGGACTTTTAATCCGTAAGTCAGGGGTTCGAATCCCCTAACCCTCAATTATTCTTATGGTTAAAATTATTAAATGTTGATTACTTTCTTAAAACAGCGCAATCAGTCCTATTCACGAAGCTAAACCATACTATGCGTGAAGACCCACAGCCAACGCCGCCGCGTAAAAGTAAAAAAACTAACAAGGGTGCAGAGCAGTCTATTAGTAATGTATAAGGGTGCGGAGCTGTCTATTAGTAATGTATAAGGGTGCGGAGCTGTCTATTAGTAATGTATAAGGGTGCGGAGCTGTCTATTAGTAATGTA
>Ga0302200_10000917_pt1 | contig 28670 bp, 26 predicted proteins | sample II_Bog_N3_1_FD_194585 | JGI IMG/M metagenome (GOLD analysis project Ga0302200, IMG submission 194585) | Peat permafrost microbial communities from Stordalen Mire near Abisko, Sweden - II_Bog_N3_1 | ecosystem: Environmental > Terrestrial > Soil > Wetlands > Peat | place: Sweden: Abisko... | reverse complement strand
AAAATTCTGTATCTAAAATTAATGGCTCTTTACGACGTTCTTGATGAACAGATACCCCATCTCTTATATCATTAGCACCATAAGAGAAGCCTTCTCGCTTTTCGATAATTTCTCTTTGACCAGTTAACCTTGACATCCACATGGCAGTATCTGGACATTTGGTGCGATAGCAAAGATTAGTGTTGTACATTGACAGCAAAGCTTCAGCTTCATCACGCCCATAAATAGATCGTAATTGATGAATATCCTGAAAAGCTGTAACATTACATACGCCATATTTACGGCCTTGCGATAATAATACATTTAAACTCGACAACCGATGTAAACTTGCTAATTCATCAACCAACAACCAAATGCGTCGATCAAATGATGGTGTTAATGATAGTAAATTACGAGCCGCAACATCTATCCACACCGAAATCAACGGCTTTAATGCCTCTAGTTTATCAGCACTAGTTGCAATAAAAATCCAACTGTCATTTTTTTCTTTTTGGATCCAATCTTTAATCGAAAATAATTGTTCAGCGCCTTCATCTGGCAAATATAAAAAAGATTTACAATAAGTAGCGAGTGTTGATTTAATCGACAACGCCATCTTTTCTAGTGATTCAGCAACTAGCACTTCAGCAACCGTTCCTTGCAGTAAATTATTTAATGAATTATCTGCACTAAACATTGGATGCAGCAATGCTTTAGTATTAGTGTTCCCAGTATCTTTTAATTTATTGGCAAGCGTTGAAAAAATAGTACGCGCTGAATGGATCCAAAATGGATCGCTACCAGATAAATGTAGTGGCATAAGAGATGCCGCCATTGCTTCAAAATCCGCTAAATCTTGCCCTTCTTGCCAAATATTCCAGCTTGGACTTCGTTTATCTAACGGATTTAAAATAACATCACGGCCTTCTCTATAATAATGCTTAATAAAAGTACCAGAGTCATCATAAACAATTGCTTTTTGACCTCGTTCTCTAATGCTATCCATCAGCTCCATCATGCAAACAGATTTACCGGAACCCGTAGTCCCCGTAATTAAAATATGTTTGGTTTCAGAGTCTTTAACTAACGGCACCCCTCCAATATTTAAATCCGAGCATTTTTTATGTTTCTTAAGAAATTTTTTTAAATGTTTTGCCTCTAAATATAATGCACCCCGCACATCTTGGTTGACAGTTTGTAATTTGCCTCGGTAACGTAACAATATGATGCAGCCAATTAAAAATAAGCCAGCAGCCTTTAAACTTGTTACTAAAACATATTGGATCGCAATAGAGAAATTATTTAATTGTTGCAGTAAAAACCGATGACGGATAAATTTATTAGCTGCCATAGTGATTACGGTGCCAGTTGGTTCTTTAACCTGATGGATTGCTTTGTCACCTTGGATAGCAATCGACAATAAAGCTTGTCCATAATTACCCAGCAAATACCATTGATATTTATTGGTTTTTTGTTGAATAAAAACACCACCAACCACTGTATATAATAAGAATGATAATAAAATTAATCTTTTTGACACCTGCCCAAACATCCGAATAGCGTGCATAGTTGTTTGACCACCACGAGTAAAATTTTTAAGCATATAGGTGGCTCCAATTAGGGAATTGTGGCATGTAAGCATATTGTTCTAATTTGTGATGTGCTATCTTATAAGTAGTGGCTATAATCAATTGAGTTAAAGAATTAGGAATTAAGTATATGGAATTTAGAACTTTTTTTAGTGATCCTAACACTATGGCTAATTCAGGAATTAATGCTATGGGTGTAAAAATTATAGCCTGTATAATTACATCAATAGCGATTGTTATAAGCTTAGATTTAGATATCATCTTTTTTATGTGTGCTGTAATTTTATTTCCAATCATATCATTAATTATTGATACGATTTTATATTTATTTAAAGATAAAATTTGGACGACCCTACCGGATTCTGTTCCAGATGATTTACAAATAACTCCAGAACAACTGCTAGAGTATGCTAAAAATTTACCAAAAATACGTTTAATGAGATTTTTAACTTGCTGGATTTTTATGGTATTCGTTAATTGGTATAATACTGGATGGTTTTTATTTACTAATATAACGACAACAATTACATTTGGGTTTATATTTTGTTCTGCATTTGATGATTGGTGGTTACATATTTTTAAAATCACCAAACCTAATTTTTCTCCAAAAAATGTTACCCAAACGGAATTTGATCGTAAATATGCGGAAGCTAGAGAATCAACCAGAAGGTCTATGGAAGATATAGCAAAACGTAGTGATGCAACATCTCCTGGAAGCCCAGCTTGGTTTTCACAGCAATATTTCAATTCAAGATAATGTTTCATCTGACTGCACTACCCTCATTGACAATATTACCCATTTCCTCTTCAAGGATCTTGTGCTTAAAAGATCTGTTGTTATATGCATCTTGAGTTTTTTGTTTGCCAAAGTTTAATCTTTGTTGATTTTCTTGTTGTTTGACATTAAATTTTTCTTCTACATTATTATTAATCCCAGTTAAACCTTGCTCTTGGGCGCTGACTTTAAGAATATTCATGCTATTTTGTGCATGATTTTTATTTACATCTGCAATAACATGCCTATTATCTTGGTCATAAGCTGATTTTAAATTTTCATGTGATGTTTGTAGTTTCAAAGGCTCAGACGGCACTATGTTTTTTTGTTCTACAAATCTCTCAGCATACTTAATTGCCATGTCTGTGTTGTGAGTCATAATATGAGCCGCCCCCATCTTGCCTATATGGCCACCACCAGTATTATCTGATGGCTGCTCTGCTAACCAATCAATAAATTGTTGGTTATAATTTGCATTTATGGTGGCAGAGGAATTTTTCATTGCAGTTGCTTGTTCTTGATAATTTTCAGATTCGGTAAAACTTTTATGGGCTTCTTGTCTTAGGCTATTAGATTCATTCCAAGAATGATTTAGACTTTCGGCTAAACGTTTTCCTTGATCATCATGTTTAGCAAAAGATTGATTATGACTTAATTGAGTAGCATCTCTTAATGATGTTTGAAAATCTTCGCTTCGAGTTACTCTTTCAGCATCTCGAGAGATTCTTTGTATATTTGTATCAGCACTAATTTCAGCACGCGCTTCAAGGCTGCCACCAACAGCCTTTCCTATAACGCTGGTAATAAAACTTTTATCGGTACTACAACTTGCAGCTCCCAATATTTTAGCTGCTGCCGTAAGTGTTAGATTATTATCTTTAGCAAAATCTTTAACTATTTGTGCTGATTTATTTAATGCTGTAGTTTGCTCTATAGTTTTACCATCCATAAATTGATCATTAAGCTGATTAGTTTTTGCTAAATGATTAGACAACTCAACGCTTTGATTTAAAGTGTCTGCCATATTTTTAGAAGAAGATTCTGTTTGAGTGAGTCCTGCTTGATGACTAATTCCACCTTGTTTAGATAATTGAGTACTTTGCATCTCAGCCAGATTTACTGATACTGGTACGTTGGAATTCCCAACGTTTAATATTTGTTGTCCATTAGCAGTTGTGGTTAAATCAGTACGGCCATCGCCTTGATTAAAAGATCCACTTCTATAACTTGCAGCATTACTATGATTTAACATACTAGTATTAGAGCTTTGCACATTGCCATCACTAATATTACCAAAATTATAATTACCAGAAGCGGCTTCCCCTGAGGCTTGACTAGCAACACTTTGCGTTACCCCGCTTAAAATTCCAGGCACACTTACAAATGAGCTAACCCCTTTAATTATGGCAACACATAGAAATGGAATGCTCATTGCCAGATATCCAGTCATAGCCGCAATATCGGCATTAACATTCGATAGCCCCACGGAACTTGCAATAGTGACGCCTAATTCATTCGATACTGATAATGCTGATATTGATTTAGCACGTGCTGCCATAGTCATAATATAATTTAAAATTGCATAAAGTGGTGCCCAAGTTTGTAACCATAACAGCACGCCCACCCAGTTTTTTAAAAACGTCCAACCAAACGGTAAAACAGCAAGTGGCACAATAAATAAAAAAGCTGCATAAGCAATGGCTTCTAATACTGCTTTCATCGTGGGCAGAGTTTCAGCTGCCATCGCGCCTAAGGTTTCATAGTTGGAACGTTGTTGTAAGTAAGCACGCCTTACGGCAAAATTAGGGGCGTTGCCTAAACTAGTAGACTTTTGTTCGATACCATCAACTACTGCATAAATCATCATGTTTTGCTTTAAAATATCTTGTGCTGATTTTGCCATGTTGGTTAATGCTTCATAGGCTAATGGCAAATGTTTTAACAGCTCGACTCGGGGATTTACGTAAGAGTTTTTACCAAATATTTTTTTACCAAATATCGTAGCAGTTTTATTTAATTCTCCCTTCCACTCGTGATTAAATTTAGCAACTCCTTCTTTACAAGTTATGATAGATGGTCTTGTAGCTGGTTGATGTTCTTTCTTTAAATCTCGCCAAACAAAAGATCGAACCGGAGACGCATTAATTGATACTAATTTCCAAATATCATCGCTATTACGCAAATCATCTATGGTGTATTTACGACCCAAGAGAGCGTCATAGGTTACACATTGACCAACAAATTGCCGCATGTTTTCAGCTAAATCTTCATTGGTAATTCTAAATGTTCTAGCTTGTTGTAATAGATTTAATGCAAAAATAGTTCCAGTTTTTTGGTATTTTAAATCGTCTGGCAAGACAAATACTTTTTCTACTTGCTGAGTAATGATGTTCCCGATGGTACTTATGCGACCAGCCACCATCGCTAGTCCATACGGCACATGCTCAACTTTTTGATGATAACGACTAACCGGATCTACAATCCAAACAGTTGCCTGTGGCACAAAAAATAATTGCATAATGGCCGTCATCGGAATGATCCAGCCATTAATGGCTCGCATATAATCACCATAAATTGCATAAAGAGCTGCCCATAAACCGCCGATGATCATGCTAAGGCGAATTAACGGAATATAGAGCGTACCGGAATGCGAATTTAAACAAATCGCAATTGCATCAAACACACCTTTTAAAATTTCACCATTACCAAAAGTTACGACTGAATATTCCATAATGTTTCCTTTTAGTACCAATTATTTTCATTAGCTACGCCGCCTAACATCACATGCAATTGTTTTTCAATAACTTGGGTTGATTGAATAAATGATAGAATGTTGTCCATTTGCTGAAAGGCACTAGTGCGTCGCATAGTAACTCGCTCTCTTGCTAGCTTTAATTGCTTTAAAAAGAGATCTATTTGTTCACCTTCAACTTGTACAGATTTAAGATGAGTAACGCTATCGTGTACCAAATCGATAATATCCATTAAATATTTATATAAAATATCTAACGCAATTAAATCGCCATACTGCTCAACATTTAACGGTGAAGTACCTTTAGTATAAGCAGTCGTAACATTTAGCATTTTATAAACTGGCAAGCGAGTCGCATTTAAAAAATCTTTTTCTACCTCGGTGATTGCGGTATCATCATAAATTTTATCGATTAAGGTATTTAGGGTATTATGTACTTTGTAACGAAATGCATTAGCTGCTGGCAAATTGGTATCTTTTAATTCTGGATGTAAACATTGATCTTTAGTATCACATACATAAACAGACGTCTTACCACCATTTAACAAACCATTTAATACGCTATCTTGATCTATATGGGCTGGCAATGTGGTTGGTACATACTTATCTTTTTCTTCACCCCTCTTGGTTTTTTCAGAGGCAATGATCCGATGATTGATAATGGAACCAACCAAAGTCATAAAAAGTTCTGCTAATTCCGGATCGCTTTTTAAAAAAGCGTTATTTTGCAAGGCTTTCCAGGTTAAATTAAACTCTCCAACCAACATGTTTTTATAACGTGGATCAGATCCGAAACTCTTCAGAGTGTTATGCCTACCACCTTTAGCACCACACTCATGCCGAGCTGCCGCCCAATCTGACATGCCTCCCAAATCAGTACCCATAGTTTGGCATAAATGCTTACTTGCTTGATCAGATTTTGGCCACACCCCACCTAACATCGTAGCTGCCACCTCACAACTATTAATGTTTAAATTGTTAACTTTAGTAGCAATTGCATTTATTTCATTATAGAGATTATAAATTTGTGGACTTAGAGTTTGGATCTTTAGCATAAATGCATAGCTTAAGGTTGAGCTACCAATACTTTTTAAAGTATTAACTAATTCTTTACTACTGATATGCGAAAAACCACCAGTCCAAGCATCAATTCCACCACAACCTGCTCTGTAGCCTGGCATTTGCATAGTTGCAAGTTGTGCACTTTTAACTGAATTGCGAGCCGATAGACTGCCACCAGTATAATACCCAGCAGTTTGATCTTGAAAAGCACCGCTAGTTGATAGATTACTTTTCATGCCAACGGCATCAAAAAACCCTTTTAAATCATTTTCAATCGTAGCATGCGCTAGATTGCTAATTAATATGATGCTTAATAATTTTTTAATCATAGTTAACCCCTGGTTGTGACAACGCTATAATTCTAGTTTCCATTTGATCAATCGATGTCAACCCGAAAGCGACTGGTAATACATGGCCAGTTGCAGGATTAACCGCAAACAAACTCGGCAAAGCTGTAACATTCCACTTTTCAGCCAAGCCATTGTCTGGCATAAATTCTGGAAATTCTGCAATTCCTTGGTTGTCTAAACTAATTGGGATCACTCGCCAATCATATTGTTTAGCAAACATTGCAACAATTGGAGCAAACTTATGACAATACGCACAATTACCACTAAAGAAAAAGAATAAGCCGTATTGATTTCGCAATTGATAAATAGTGTTTTTAATCTTCGCTTGTTGCTCGTCTAAATAAATATGTCTAGCTTTTTGGTTAACTGGGAATTTAATAGTATTGTCTAAATCTGGATTTTGATAAACCACCTGCATCCACACATCTGAAAACTTTTGTGATTGATCCATTAAATCTTTTTGTAACAACTGATAGGCTTTAACATTTTGATAGCTCGGATCCATGATTGCTTGATGTAATACTCTTTCTAATTTTTGTTGATAAGCTTTTACCTGCTCAGTTGGCGTCTGTGGCTGGATCTTTTCTTCTTTAATTGTCGGCGCCACTGAATTTATATACCAATGCCAACCTTCAGCGTGATTATCAAAAAAAGCTGCATAAACATGGCTGTTTAATCCAATCATCATCAACATACTAAAGACTATCTTTCTTTTCACCGATCACTCCTGTTTTAGCCACTGGATTATTGTTTTTTAATCCAGTTGCAACACCTTCCATATGTTCTGTTATTCTATCGGTTGTAGCTTTTTGTAATGCTTGCAAATTGGGTGCTTTATATTTTTTCATTAAATCTTCAAACAATTCGCTAAAGTTCATCTTGGATAAATCAAGTTTTGATAACTCCTCAATACTTAACGGCCGACAATCCGGACATTTAGCGTCACCCCAGCCTATACCTAATTGCGGCCTCCCTTGCTGTTGTAAAATTTTAGCAAATTTCGTTCCAAAGCAACAAAAGCTGGTTTTTTTGCTAACACATTTTCCTAATACTTTTTTGGAACAATAGGTGTTTCCAACTTGATGACAAAGATTTTTGTCTCGCATTTGTGCCAACTGTTGTTCTTCTGGTTTGCAATTGGCAAGATGGACTTTTACTCCCCAACCCTTCATCCGTCCACAACAATCTTTAAAATTTATACAATTGCGACTACATTTATAGGGATCCCCTTTAAAAACTTTTAAATCATCAGGATTTTTTTGGGCATTCATGTCTTTTTGTATTTCTTGTAACATGCTAAGTTTAGCCATAACTTCTAGCATGTCACCATTAGCTTGATAGGATGCATCGTGGCAATTACCAGTTAAACAAAATGCACTACCAATTGGTGGTTTAATTTTACGAATAGATATTTGACCATCTGGACAACTATATTTTTGTTCATAAATCCAACATTTATTTTGCTTGAACTCTTTACAACGAGATCCTACTTGAGTGCAACCTTTAGCACGCAGGGCACTACATTCGTCTTTAATCATTTTACAATGATAAATTTGTTTATATTGCCAATCATCTTTAAACACAGGATAACCATTAATATTACGAGTCTCAGCACCAACCGTTACAGCACGCTCAGCATATTGACATAAGCCTTGCTCTACTAAATCCTCAAATTGTTGGCAACCAGTCCATTCATCAATAGATTCACCCTCATAAGTAGTATGTTCTAAAGTGATATTCAAAGCGGTAGAATTTGTTCTCACGGTAAAATGATCACCGCCTTCTGAGATGCTTCCACTATTAATTTTAAATCCTTGAATACGATTGCAATCTATATTAAAAATTTCACCACTTAGACTATCTCTAGCAGTAAATCCTTTGCAAAATTGATCTTTAAATTGATCAATGGGTTTTGACAAACTAACAACATAACCAGTATGTTTATTACGTGTACCATACTCTGTGCTATGCCAAAAGTTGCCTTTCCTAACTACATAAGATTCTTGAGTATAAGTTGCACTAAAAGGCAAGTGATCAACCGTTAGCGTTACACTTTTAATTGGTACATTGACTGTGACTATACGATTTTCTAAACATTCGTAAGTTATGTCTTCACCTCCTTCATCACAAATTTTTTCGGTAGAACCTTCTGCGATGATCCCTTCTTGCTCATCAGTAACAGTTAAATCATCAACCACTTCTACTGATTTAAATAATGGATCGGTTTCCGGATCGATTTTAAATCTTGGTCGAGTGTTAGCTGTTTCTATTAAATTTTGCGCAACATCATTGTTGGCAAGTGCTGCTTGGGATTTTTCTTCTAGCAAACTGGGTTGTTCATACAAAGAAGCCTCACTCGTATTGCTCCCTGCAAATCCTGGTATTTCTGATAAATCAGCATTAACAATATGATCAGTTGTAACCTTTCCTTCCATAAAATTGTGAGCCTCGATTGCAGCCTCTTCCATCTCATTCGCCCAAACATTGATACTGATTAAAAAAATTAACAACCACCTCACCTTGCCTCCAATAGCTTAGTTTTGGCATACCCAAAAGATATGTTGCCAGCGAGCTGGTGATGAGTGTTACCAGCAATCGCCAAGATAGTTGGCACCCTTTCGATTTGATATTCTTTAAATAATTTAGGATTGATTTGGGCAACAACTTTAAGATCTTGTAATTTTGCAGCGGTTTTTTTAAAGCTACCTTCGATTAGTCTGCACATAACTAAAGTGGCATTTTGATTAAGCGACTCTAAATATAATGATTTAATTGATTCTGGCGGCATGCTGAGCGAGATAAAAATTAAATATTGATTTTGATCTGGTTTTATTTGCTCTGTTTTAAGATCTTGTTGGTAGCTACATGTTTTGCATTTGTTAAATTCTGGATCTAAATGATCTTCAGCATCTAATGACATCTTAGCAAGATCTTTCGTGTATGAATTTTCAAGCGATTTAATGAATTCTTGTTCTTCAATTGGAAGTTGCATATTTTCAATAGTACGAACTAATTGCAAAGCATCCTCTTCAACGCATGCCGTCGCTAGGTTGGTAATTAAAATCAATAAAAACCCTATAACAGACAACAATTTCTTTTTCTCCAAATCAAATAGCCAAAATCTTCACCTTTATAAGGGTATTCTTTATTAGCACCCCAAATACTTTCGGATCTACCAAGTGGATGGCAATTTTTAGTGTCAGGGATCGGATATAACATTTGGGTTTTATATTGGCTTTTGCGAATAATTGGCATTGGATATTTATCACATAAACCAGCTTCCCCCATATAACCCCACAACAAAGCCTCTCGATGTAATTTGGCGATCATTTTTTGTGTTACTAGCAAACTTGCTTGTACCCCACCAACATGGGCACTGATGCTACCAGTAAATGGATACAAACTACCTTGACAACCACCACACCAAAATAATGGATCTAACGGAAAACCAGAGGTAGCTGCCACGCAATCCGCAGCACATGCAGCTTGTGCAATTGGATTGGCAAATAGCACAACTTCTGGGTTAATAATAAAACTAGTTTCATCATCATCCCAAAATGGATCAAGTTCACTAATATAAGCTAGATCAAATGCGGTTTTTTCTAAACACATCAAATCCGTAAGCACTTCTAACCAATAAATCACTGGATAAATATACCAGTGCACTTGATAAAAACTGTGTTTTAATGAACGCTGACTACCACCACCACCCGTTGCAACTGAACCCCTACCATTTAAACTACTTCTATTAATCAGTTGCATACCACCTAGATTTACCATGCAATAAGGAGTACGAGTGACATCAACTAAACGTACTGGCTCCCAAAATGAGATCGGCACACCAGGAACAGGTACTGGGCTTGGTGGTCTTAGACAGGAACAAATTAATCGACGAGGATTTGGAGGATCTTCTCCTTTAGATGAAATATTCATGCCGCCCAACGTTATTGGAAATACGCAACTCCAACAAATGTCACTAATAGGGTTGGGAAATTTACCATGGCACTTAGCTTGCACTTCAAATGTTAAACTGAGCATAATGATCCAAATTGTTATAAAAAAATTATTTTTCATGGGTTAACAAAATTTCCTCAATTTGTAACATTTGCTCTTTTTGGCTAACTCTTGCCGGAATTTGCTTGATGCCAAATTTTTTAACTAATATGCCGTTTTGATCAAAATAAAATGTTCTTTCATGTTGTTCGCTTAATTTAAAAGGTGCACCACTGGTTAAAATAATTTTAGTGTTGCTGGAATTTTGTTTGATCGCCCAATCAACTTGCAACTCGTCATCACCATCAATCAAAACCATTGGTTTTGTAAGACTATGGATTGTTAATGGATTTATGATAGTGCCTTTTTTAGCGAACACTTGACCATTATGATCGGTTAAATCACGAGGAACACGTATTGATGGATTATATAGAAAGACTCTAGGCACTGTGGTTTTGACTACGTTTGCTACCGGATTTGGTCTTTTAATTTTCTTTATGATCTTTTGTTGAATATTAAGTTGATGCCGCTTAATTTCGCCGCTATCTTCTAGTGTTTTAAATTTGGTTTGAATAGCCTCTAATAAATCTTGTTCAATAATACCAAATGTTTCACCAAATGTACCAAGGTGATTAGCCGCAACGCTTGATGATCCAAATATTAAAATTAAGATTAATTTTTTCATGTTAAACCAGTGGGACAACCAGTCCCTGTAATTTGGATAATGGCACAAGCCCCAACTCTTGATATCTGGAATCAAAACTTTGTATATGTTCTGAATATAAAAACATGTATTCTTTCGGAATAGTTTGAGTAGGAGTTGCATGTAAACGCCTACCGTCAGACGTTACCCTGCGAGGTACCCCAATTTTAAAATCGTTAACAAACATTTGGTTGTTTTGATCGTACCAAATGCGATCACCCTCTACCCCAATGATTTTTTTAATAACTTTACCGTGATACCAATCGCTCCAGACAACAGTGTAATTATTGATCGCGGGTTTTATTGGCACAATCTGCAAAAAATAATGTTGCGATATAGAATCTGTTTCGCTGATTAAAAAACGAACTTGCTGACTGATGGCAAACACCAAACCAACAGATCCACAAAACCATATAAATGCTTTAAACAATTCTTTTTTACCAATATATTTTGTCAACATAAGATTGTTTTATCCTATTCTGATTTAAGTGCGTCTATAATATTAGATGTATAATCAACTGCCCCACCCCAAACCGCACCTTTTGCCAGCAAAATCAAGTTATGATCTTTTGCATAACGTGCCACAGAGTCTTTAATTTGCATAGCTAAAAGTTGTAATTTTTCTGGTGGTAATTTGCCATTAGGATACAGTGCTCCAATTTTTTGCGCTTGATTAGTAACTAAAAGTTGGCTATCAATAAATCCAATTTTAGGTTTTGGGTAAGTTTGTAATGTAATAACAGCTACACTTAAAACACACAACCATAATATGGTTCCTAATATTAAAACTTTATGTATGGCTTTTTGCACGTTCCCTCGCTTGTAACAATGTTTCTAAAACTTCGGTTAAACCTAAGCCTCGATCTCGCAATTCCTTAATGGCTGAGTAATCAGCGGCTTTTGATGAGTATAACAACCCTGAATATGGATCTAAAAGTAATCTGCCAATTGCAAATCCATGTGAACCATAAATCATAATTTCTGAATATTCACCGTGTTTGGTTTTAACTGATTTAAGTTGTGCCTCCATCATTGGAGTTAATGAGATCCGGCTGGTTTTTTTTAATTGCTCAATAGATTCTGATTTTTGCGATAACAAACACATCCAATCACTATTATCAAAAGCCGCTTGCGCCGCTGGTGTGGCAAACAAGTCATTAACCGATTGGGTACCAACCACTAGCGAACCATAATATCTACGTAACCGTCTAGCTAGGGTTTCGATAAACACGCCACTTTGAGTGCCACGCAGTAAATCCCAAGCTTCATCAAAAACTATAGTAAATGGTGTTTTGCGATCACCTAAAAATACCTGGTTGGTAACATTAATAATAAACATCTGCACAATAACTCCTTGCAGATCTTTGCGCTGTTTTAGTTCTTCAAGTTCAACCACAACTAATGGATTATTTAAATTAATATTAGATTTACCGTTAAAAAATCGTCCATAGCTGCCATCAATGGTAAATGGATATAACATGATACTTAAATCTTTAGCTTTTTGATCTGGGTAACTCGCAAGACATTCAGCCACGCGCGTAATATTTGCTTCTTGTCGATATTTATCCCACGCTTCTCTCGTTGCTTGCTCTAAAAGAGATCCCTCTAAATCGTCTACCCCTCTAGTAGGTGCTGCCATTAAAATAAGTACCGACTTTAACATAGCGAGTGCATCTTGGGTTACTTCAAGATCATCCATCGGTATGGTACTAAATGGATTTAAACAAAGTGGCGTTGCTGGTTTAAATTCAATAAACTGTCCCTTTAAAAATAGACAAGTGTTTTCGAAACTACGCCCAACATCCATAACAAATACTCGACCACCAAAACCAAGGGTTGTGGTCATTAACTCTTGCATAAACATAGATTTACCAGCACCAGAACGTCCTACCACGCATACATTATAATTACCAGCTTGGTTATCAAACGGGTACCAATTCATAAGTTGGCCACGCCTACCAGCTAATAACATGCCTGGCGTTATAGTACCTTTCCATTCGCCTTGCATTGGTAACAAATTAGCCGATTCGGTGGAAAGCGTAGTTTTTAGTTTTTTATGATGCAATAAAGAATTAACCCGATCTTGCGACCACATCATTGGCATACAGCTTAAAAATATTGGCAAATGAAAAAAGTTATTAGGACTAAGCTTCCATTCTTTACTAAAATATAAATTTAATAAAATTTGTTCACAGATGGCTAAATTTTTTTCTGCAGCAAACAAAATCACACTAAATTGGGTTTGCACAATCCGTTCGCCCTTGCCAATTTGCTCCCGAACAAAACTTAATTCCTCGGCTTCTCTTTGGATTGAAGGTAGATATTTACCAATTGGTGAATTTGCCTGCCGCTCAACGTAAGTAGCTTTAGTTAAAGCTTTAGCACGAGGCGCACCCTGTTTTGGAATGTGAACACCATAATGAATGATAAATGGGCAAGGAATTTGAGCAAAATCTCGATCTTCATCACCAATTAATTGCCCCATCGCATGTAACGACCAAACCGTTGGCATTTGCGTTGCCTGATAGGTGCGAATGTTAATTTTACCTTGATTTAAAACTAGCAAATCTTTACCAACAGCAATATGAGTGCCGATTTCGCTAATTTGCTCACTGATCTTTTGCAAATTATTCCAACGTTTTAAATATTGTTCGGTTTGATCAGGATCCATATTGATAATACGGCTTAAGGTGTTAATTAATTCATAAGCGCTCCATACCGCAACAGGTAGCCCTAACATCTCTAATGTAGTTTTGAGTTGATTTTTTAATTGGTTGATATTTTCTAAAATAACTGGGTTATTGGCAGTTTGTTGAGAAAAACTAATCAAGCACCTAAAATTACGTAAACTATATGGTGAATTAGGAGATTTAAAGGCGAAATTCTTTAAATGCTGAATTCGCATTTTAGCAATAGAATGCATAATAGAATTGGAGCGCAACTCTTCCCAACGATCTAAGCAACCATCTATATTAGGATCAGCATATAACATGATTTGCAAACTACTGCCTTCCGGCAATAGGTGTTGGAATAATCCACTTATTTCTTTTTGCATTTCTTCAGATGAACCAACCAAGAGTGGAGTTTCTAAAACAAAGCCAATACTTTCCAGATTAAAAAATAATTGATATTTTGGATCGTAATGTTCATAAGGAAAAAAATCAGCAATCAGATCAAATTGATTTAAATGATCATATAATTCATCGAACCTGGACTGGGGTTTAGAGCCAAAATCCTTTTCTCCAAAAAATTTAAACAGTTTTTCACCACATTTTGCTAACATATCTCTTCCTTATGAAACTTGCCAAAATCCCGATCTTAAAACCGTATGCACAACTGATCCTTCATGAAAATGCCCTTGCTCATCTTGGCGTGGCGCCAGCCAAATTCTTAAATGTTCTTCAGTAACTCGTTTAACAATCACATTATCTAAACTAATAACATCTTCTTTGATCGAGATCGCAGAGTTTTGTTTGGTAGTAGAAGCTTTAACAGATCCATTTAGCTTGCCGTCATTCAGCATAGTATTAACTTCAGTAATCGAACGACAACCAACACCACCTGCATATTTACAATCAAAAGTTTCACGAGTCGTTGAACACCCAGTTAAAATTAAGCATAACCATATTGTTATATTTTGTTTAATCATCTGTTAGTTCCTTCATTTTTGAATAAATTAATCTAAGCCTTTAGTGTCCACAATATTTTGCACTTGTTGAGATCTCTTTTGATCCCGAATTTTACTTAAAGCTTGGCGTGCACTGCTATCCGCAAAATCCATCCCTTGAGTAAAGACTAAATCCACACGGCGACCTGCGGCCACTTGAATTACTGGCTGCATTTGCTCAGCTCTTTTAATATAAAAATCCGCATATTTATCCAACGCGCCGCCCATACCATTAGCCGCACTTTGCTTAAAGATTTCATTAGTATCTAAAGCATTATTTTGGGCAAGCCCCGTCATTGGTGAAAACGTAATCGGAGTTTTAGCTTGTCCTAAAAATTTACCAATGTTACTAAAGAACCCACCAACCATAGCATTTCGCATACTCTCGCCTGCTCTATCTACGACTGCTCCCCTAACGCCAGCTCTACCATCTTCACCTGCCACGTAACCTTGAATACTGATCTCAATTACTTCTCCGGTTTTGCGCTCTACACAGCCTAATTTTTCCAGCCGCATAAAAACTCGTTCACTTGATAGATCGCCGTAAGACGCAGCCAAGACATGACACCCTTCTAAATCAGACTTAAAGCGGCGCGGCAAGGTACCAGGATCGGTTAAACGCAGTAAAATTGGTCGTGGATCACTAGATGCCTGAATTGAAGTACTAGCATCCACGCCGCCCAATAAAATCGCTTCAGCAAAAGCACCAGCTGGGATTGTGTTATCGGTCGTTTTTAATGGCTTAGCATTTAATCCTCTTGATAAACTGATCTTGGTTAACTCTTTAGATCTAAAGCTTGCAGGGATCACGGCAAAACTTGACATTGCTGCATCATTTGCAATTAATGGCAAATCGCTAATGTTTTCAGCTTTCGTAGTGTTATAGATCTTAGCCAAATCTTGTTTTAAATTATCAACTGCTGGCATACTACTTGAAAATGATTCTTCTTTTTTAGTGTTTAATTTCAGTAATTGTTCTAAAGTTTGCTCCATAGCCTCTAAGCGTTTTTGGGTAATTTCAGCTTTAGCAGTAAAATCATGCACCCAAACTTCTTGAGGATTGATCCTGCTAGCACCTGTGTTTAATTGTTTTGGAGAATGCGTTATTTTAGTATTAAAAACTTTTTTAGAACCTAAAATAAAACTAGTAACGAAACATAAAGTTACGCTAAGCACAATAATTATGCTCCACAACAATAAATGCTGTTGCTTTTTAATTTTTTCCAACATGTTAATTTGATCCCAAAATATACAAATAAGTTTTTTCGTTTGGTGATAACAAACGCTTTTGCAGACTTAAGGCTAAATCGCCATTTTTAAAAAAGGTTTTTTCTTGCAATTCTTGAAAATTTTTAGAATTATTTTTAATCAACCATACTCCAACAAGATATGATCCTGCTTGATAACTTTTTACGTAATGCAGATTAAACCCAGCAATTTTTCTACTTGGGGTGATCCTGGTTTCCACAACAGCTAATTCTCCTAATACCGCTTGCTTCATAATTTGGATCTGTTGTTCTTGTTGGGTGGCATTACGTGAACTAAAACCTGGGATCAAAGCGTCCGCCCCTTTATAATTCTCTGTAGCATGTGTTTGTGGTTTAAGGATCAAGGTGCTGGCCTTTAGTGGACTAGGAGTTAGAGTTAAATCTTGAGTTATGCCATTTTCGGTAATTAAAGTAATGCTTAATGGCTTGTCACCATTGTCAGCAGTTGGTTTAATAAAGATCTGCCCGGTATGTTCATCGGTTTGTACCACAAAAGTTCCTTCATCCCCAAAGACATTTACAATCCGATCATTAACTATCGTGATCCGATTCATATATTCTGAGGCAATCTTAGCAGAGAGTCTCTTATGTTCAGTGATATTTAAAATGTTACTTGTAGCATATTGAAGTGCCGCCTTTGGTGGTAACACAGGCTCTAATTCACTAAACACCGAAGTGGATGCTATTAATACAATGATCGGGAAAATATAGAATAAAGTTTTTTTAAGACACTTCATCATCACTCCTTTGTTCAGATTTAATCATTTGAAACGACTCTAAAAACAACCGACCTTTTTTGTGAGAAAAACTAACTCGATATGTTTCTTGAAACTGCGATACTTTTTTAGCTCCAACATAACTTGCTAAAAAACCACTAACATCAATCGATAATGGCTCCACCATTTCGATTGTACTTGGCGTAAATTGCAGGCTTAATTGTTGTTTTTTTAAACGCTTTAGATCTTGTAATAATTTCGCTTTAAAATCACCATACGATCCTGGCAAAACATAGCGCAACAAGATTTCACCTTGCGGCAATATATTGGCTTCAGTTACATCTAACATTAAATGACTAAAAAATAGTGCCATTTCTTCTAGGTAACTATTAGAAAATCTGTCGCCTTCAATCCAATAACTTTGTTTTAATTCCGGTGGGCTTAAAATTATTCTTTCTTTTTTAAAAAACAACAATAATGTTTGCAACAAAATAATGACTAAAAATATAACAGCGAGGCCAGCAATAATATTTCTTTGCACATTAAGATAAGTTAATCTTTTTTGATAAAGAGTAAATTTCATAAACTATCCTATATACTCACGAGCGCAAGAAGGCATTAATGACTTAAACCTACGATCTTGTGGTAGAAACCAATACTTAACTGCTTGAAATTGACCTTTACCAAAATGCTGTTGATATTTTTTACTTAGCCAAAAACTAAAAACACTGATGGTTAAACCTAAAATCACCTGGTTAATAATTAACCCAACAAAGCATGGCACAATCAGCATTAATAGCTCGCCAGTTGTCCAAAATAATATTTTAAGTGGGGTATCGATATGGTTTAACACAATATGTCTTTTCATTTGCATATTGTTTCCTTAAATCAATGCGCCTGCGGCACCAGTTCCTAGATATGCATCATATAAATGAATGCCAGCCGTAAGACCAGCTCCTATGCCAAATGGAGTTAAACTTCCTCTAAAAGCTGAAAGTATGATCCCGGATGTTGCGGCACAAATTTTAACTACCATCATCCAACCGCCAAATATTTCTGATTTTAATGCTGCAACTGGTGCTTGCAGTTCAGCAACCGTTATAGCCCAGGTGGGGTCGGTAAAAAATACCGATAAGATTAAGGTTGAAAACATCGCGAGCAACATAGTTCGGCGATGATTGGATTGTGCATTAATTGTTCGATAGTTCATATGTAAACACTCCTTGTATAATTTAATAATTTTTTGGCAGTTAATTATTCCTTGGTTGAAACATTTTTTACGGACTAATAGCTTGTAATGTTTTTAGATCTGCGGCTGCGGTTTCGACAGTTAATTGAATTCTGCTTTTGCTGCTTTTGATTGCTGCTAATTCTTCTTTGCATTGAATTTGTAGTTGAGTAATGGATGTTACGTTTGCTTGCCAAGCCTGATTTAGTTGTTTAAGTGGGTTTGTTGGTAGGATTTGGTTTTCGTTTGGCATAAATGTTATTCCTTTAACTATTCTTTAAAAAATTAAACGTAAATAGTGATGTTTTTATCATAACACCATTTAATAATTATGCAACATCATTTTTGATAGAACAAAAAATTTTTTTATTTAAGATTTTTTTGCAATAAACTATCTCCCATGCTTAACTCATGTAAATTTATTAAAACGGTGACTAGCTTGAGGAAAAACTTATATAAGTTTACCTGTATAATTAAAATTGTTTACAAAGAAAGAAGAACTGAAAATTTTTATTAAAGGGGCTAAATTTTGACACACAAAGTTATTCATGTCAGTGCAAACATGGACAAAATATTTAAAAGCAAATTATCACTAGAACGAGGAAAAAGAATTAAGATAGCTAGGAATTTAGCTAATCTTACTCGGAAGGAATTATTTGAAAAATATGATTTAAATCCTAATACTGTTCGTTCTTGGGAGCAAGGAGCTAATCTTTTAACTGATAAAAAAGCTGATGCTTTAGTGAGTGTTTTTAACCAAGAAGGCATTAATATAACTACAGAATGGTTACTCTATGGGGAAGATCCTGGTTTTGTTAATAAATCTGGGTTGGCTGATAAAAATCAAGACTTAAAAGATGTGCTAAATATTCGAGGAGATTTGAAAATTGTAGAGGAAGTAAATTATTTTCTTGATAACAACCTTAATTCTATAAGCAGCATGATTACTGATAATTCTTTATTTCCATTGTTTTGTGTTGGCGACTATGTTGGTGGTATTAAAGTTTCTGGAAAAACTTTACTAGAATTAGTTGGTGAGTTTGCTATTATTACAACAGACGATGAAAGAGTTTTAGTAAAAAAAATATTTACTCACAAAGAAAAAAATAATTTTTTAGTTGGCAATATTAATCCTTATGCAAATTCAAATGAGCCAAATCATTTTACATGCACAATTAGATCGGCTGCTAAAATTACCAGGCACTGGCACCTTGGTATGGCTAGCAAACGATCTGTAATTGAGGATGTTTAGCAAAATAAGTGTTGCATAATTAGGGATAAGTAGTCTGCTTCATGGTTAACAAAATCAATTAAATATTTATTATTTTGTTTAGTTCCTAGCGTCATCGCTATCAGTTGTTCGTTTTTTTGATACAGCAAAGAAATGTTTGTTTTAACATCAACAATACGATTTCTTTTTTGTATATATTCTCTTGTTTGTGTGTCAAAATTCAACAAGTCCCAAACTAGAACATTAAGCTTAGAAGAAATAATATATTTTTGAACTGATAAATGATGCTCTGTACCATAATGAGACGTATGATAATTTAGCCATTCTTCATGATTACATTGAAATATTATAGGTACATTATTTTTAAAAATAGATAAAGAAACATAATCTATTTTTTTAGTATGTAATAAGTTTAGAATGTTGCTTGTTTGTTTCCTCTGTAGTATGTTCATTTATTAAAACTCCTGTAAAAAAATTCATGTTTCTTATTTCTTACCTTGAGAGCTAAGAATATTTATAAATCTTTTATGTAACTATCCATAAAAACCACGTAAACTATCATCTAAGTAAAAAACACTTACTGTTTTAATGAACGGTTTATTGATATTAAATATTTTTTAGTTTTAATTTATACATCTGAAATATTAAATTTGCCTAAATTGGTACTTTGATGTGTAATGAATAGCACTAAAAATTGTAGTTATTAATTTGAATATATTAGCTGCTTGTAACAAATGGATTTTAGTTTGGTGAAAAATTTAAATGCAAGGTTGTAAAATTGGTTATTTGCCTAATGGTTATTTCAAGCAACTAGAAATAATTAACAATGTGCTATTTACTGCTAGAGAAATTGATATTATAGCTTGTGTTATCAATATGCGTGGCAGCTCTAAGATTGCTTCTATTTTAGATATTTCACCAAGAACCGCCGAAACCCATATAGTCAATATAAAACAAAAAATTAACAATAATGCCCGCGAAGGTATTATTGATTTTGTGGAACGATCTAGTAAGTCTTATTTAATTAGAAAACATTACCAAACTCTGCTTGTTCAAACTGATTTTAATAAAAAACTAAAATCTATCGCTAACACTATTCATAACAATACTCCTAGTTGTTATTTTCTTTGTTGTAATGAACAGAGCAAAGGATCGATAATTCCAGCTATTCAAAACCATCTTAAACTTGCTGATATTAAGCTAAATATTTGTTCTATACATGAAGAAATTCTTGAACATTGCACGGAACCAAAACATCAACAAAAAAAGCATTTTATTTATGTGATCTCAACTAAGGTTAATTATCAATCCATAATTTTAAAAGCACTAGAAGAATCTAAACGTAAACCAAATCTTTTTACTTTTTTGGTGATAGAAAGTATTAACCCAGATCTAGCCAAAGAACTAGTTGGAATACCATATATTAATTTCGCGGAGTGTGAAAACTACTACTTGACAATTTTTGAGATTTTCAAAAGACTATCCCCTAGAATTAATTTTGAAGATATTATTTCGCAATTAAACTGTTATCAGCAATCGGTTACAGATCAGCAAGGACTTATTGAAGGTAAAAATCACAGTCGAAGTATAGAAAAACCAATTGCTTATAATTATGGTCTACTTGCTAAAATAAGCACGCATAACAAGTGGTTAGGAGTTATATTATTCATACCAATTGTTACTTTGGGATACAACAAAATTGTATTAAAAGAACCAAAGCAAAAAGAAAAAGAGACAAACCAACTTCTTTTATCTAAAACAAATTATCAATTTGCTATCACAAGCTATGTACCTGAAATATTAACTGGTTATGAACACTTTATTGGTCGCCAAAAGGAACTAAAACAAATAGAACAAAAATTAAATGAAGATAATATAGTAATAATCACTGGGCCAGGAGGAGTTGGTAAAAGTAGTTGTGCCATAGAATATGGAAAACGTAATAAGCGAAACAAAATAGTACGTTATTTAAATGCTGAATTTATAACTAAAATAGACCAACATTATCGCGAATTGGCACAAGAACTCAACATTAACGCAGATCAACAACCAAGAAATGTAGTAATGCAATTGGTAAATAACAAATTAAATACCTTAGCAACAAAAATATTATTTGTTTTTGATAATGTTGAACAATATGATGAAGTTAAAGAATACCTTGTTAATTTGCCACAAAACATACAAGCTATAATTACGACCAGAAGGCCAAAACTAGTAACCAATATACATCACCTTGTTCTTGAAGAATTTAGTAATGAAGAAGCAGAGAAATATATTAATAACAGCTTACAAAATAGACATTTAAATGAGCAGTTTATCAATTATATTATAGAAGATACTGGTGCCCTACCCTATGATATAAAATGTATAACCGCTTATTTGTTGGACAACCCATCAATGGAGATCAACAAAATGAACCCAAAAGATATAAGCAATAAAATTAAGAATAAGCTATTTCAGGAATTTATTATCAAAACTGATCACACAACCCAACACGCTTGGAAAATATTGCAATATGCGGCAAATTTAGATCCAGACTTTATTAGCATAGAAATTATCAACAAGCTGTTTCCAGAAAATATTGAGTTATCATCAGCAGCTTTAAAAAAATTAGAATCACTATCTTTGATTTCGATTATTAATGATCAAAATCATCAAACCGGATTTAGAATACATCGAAAATTACAAAAAAATGTGTATAGTTCAACAAAACATAATCCAGAATATAGTATAAACAGACAAAGTTTGGTTGGCAATTTACTGAATGGATTGGATCGGTTATTTCCAGAAGTAACACATGGTCAAAATATTGAATGGCAAGTAGCAACCAGCTTGCAACAGCATGTCGCAAAATTGTTAAACACAGAAAAAAACGCCCTCACTGAACAAGATAAAATTCATCATGCAAATCTTTATTATAAACTTGCCAAGTATCATTTGAGAGCTAATGTTAGTTATCAAAAAGCATTAGGATATGCAAAAACATCTCTAAAAGAAAGGCGTGATTTATCTACAAAGAACCAGGCTGATCTAGCAAATTCTTTCAATATTATTGGAGTTATTTATCGAAGACTTGGTAATATAAAAGAAGGATTAAAATATTCCCAAAAAGGGCTGAAAATTAGGCAACTTCTCTATTCTGGAGATCATCCTGATATTGAAGATTCTTTAAAACATGTTGCAACTGCATATCTACAAAATGGCGAAACACAACAAGGATTAAAATACTCTCAAATGGCCTTGGAAATGAGCCAACGATTATATTCAGGTAATCACTATGAAATTGCTAGTTCTTTAAATACGGTTGGGATGTGTTATCTTGATTTGGGAGATTTTAAAAAATCGCTCGAATATATAATTGCTAGCTTAAATATGTTTACAGCGTTAAAACCTGTTAATTATGAAAGGGTTGCAGCGTTACAGAGTAATCTTTCTTATAATTATAATAAATTAGACAATCACGTAGAAGCTCTTAAATATGCCAAGGCTTCGGTCGACATTTTTAAAAATTTTTATCCTAATGGACATCCAAGAGCTATCTACTCTTTGGGGGATTTTGGTTACTCATTGCTGATTGCAAATAAGATTCATGATGGTTTAGAGGTGTTGAATCAAGCATTAAATATGAGCAAAAATTTTAACATGGATAGACACTATGTTACCGCTCATGTTTTGCATGATTTGGGGTGGGGATATTTAAAAAATAGAGACTATAAAACGGCCTTGGAATATGGTGAAAAGGCATTAAATTTACGAAAAGAAATGTATAGTAATGCCAAAAATCACCCTGAATTAGCGGAATCTCTACATAATTTAGGAGATATTCACTGTGCATTAGGAAACAAAAACCATGGGTTAGTGTTATATAAAGAAGCTCTATCTATGTATCTAGCATTATCACTTGAACATTTGACTGAATTTAGTGAAATTAAGCAAAAAATTGCTCAACAGGAAAACACAGTTACTGTGAGTGGTTAATACAAAGTTGAAAATCTCAACTTAAACTGAAGATAAAATGCATGGCTGCAAACTGGGTTGCACAAGAACAGGTTCAAACTTCTACATATAAACATTCTAATTTTTTACCTCTACGGATTTTGACATAACTTCCTGTAATAAGAAATTTAATTTTTCTATCAAGAATTTAACGTCATTAATTTTTATTAAAGTTTCTTTGTTGTTGTTTATTTCTACAATGACAGATTGTTGCAATAAACGAGAAAACTTGAAAGCTATTTCTTTTTTGATATTCTCTATACTGTTGTTCGTCGAATCAATTACATTTTTGGTTTTCGTTGATACAGAATATACATTATACTCTTTTTTTTCTTGAAATTGTTTGACACGTTTTTCACAATCTCTAACTGACAGCCCATTACTTAAAATAACCTTATAAAAATCTTCTCTAGATTCATTGTTGTCTATTGATAATATAATTTTGGCATGACCCAACTGAATTTGATTGGTCATTATACCTTCCTTGATATTCTCTGGCAAATCTAAAACTCTTAATAAATTAGTTACAAAACTTCTGCTTTTGCCTACTTTTTTAGCAATTTCTTCATGTGTTAACTTGAATTCCTTTATTAACTTGTTATATGCTTCTGCTTCTTCTATTGTACTTAAGTCCTGTCTTTGAATATTCTCTATAATAGCAAAAACAGCAGATTCTTCATCATCAAACCTCGCAATTAATACAGGAACATGCGTTAAAGATGCTAATTTTGCAGCTATCAATCTTCTTTCTCCAGCTATAATTTCATAACAATCTTGTTGACGATTATATCTAGCCAATATTGGCTGTAATATTCCTTGTGCTTCTATAGAAGCTTTTAGCTCAAGCATAGCATGTTCATCAAATATTTTTCTGGGTTGATTTTTGTTTGGTTTTAATTTCTCAACTTCCAAATAAATTAAATCATCAACACTAAATCGTTTAGCATTATCTTTAATAGGTGTTCCTATCGATTCTTTCAAGAAAATTGGATTTAATTTATGATCAAACTTTTTCATAATAAAAATCCCAAAAAGCAGAAGGAATTAGAGTATGCCACTGACCTCGATAAAACATTATTAATTTGTGCATCACTTCATCACAATTGAATCCTTTATCAAGAAAACTTTGATGGCTATCAGTGTTTTTGACAAATTGAGCAAACAAATCTTTGTATGTAATTGGAATTACATCTAAATTCTGTCTAACAAAATATATTACTTCTTTTTGATAATGTTGTAATTTTGTTGAATCTATATTGTTTTTTTGCACATGTTTCTCTTGTACAACAATTTGAGTACAAGATAGATTGTCAGCTTGATTTTGCACAACACCTTTATAATCATTATCTAAAGCAGAAACAAGATAAGCACCAAGAGACTTTATAGCTTTACTTTGGTAAGAATTAGAATTAATTATATAATCTACAGCTTCTTTTACTCGTGTCTCTCCAAACTTCTCTAACAAACTTTCCACATGTGGTTGTGATAATTTAAATATGTTTTTCAATTTAGTAGGTAAGTTCAAGGCGAATTGTTTAGATACCTTTTCAATAACAAATTTAATACTAATATTATCTGGATTTTTAGGTGTACCTTGAATTTTCACACCAATCTTTAAACTACATTTTTTGTTTATTTCTTTTAAAGAAAAATCCACCACCCTTTTTTTTAAATCTTCAAAATTGCTGTATATGCCGTCATGTATCCCAGTTAATCGTTTAAAATCATTTATTTGCCACCACGGTGTTTGTCCAACTCCTGCATATCTAATACAGTTTTCATATAAACACATTGAATATTGGGAAGTAAGTTGTAAGGATTCATCTAAATTAACAAGAGCATATTTTGTAGGATTTAATATAATCTGTAAAAAATGTGGGCTATACGAATATTCTAAAAATCCTTTTTTTTTAACAACAGCAGAAGATAAAAAGCCAGAAACTCCCCACTCTATTTGTTCGTCCACTTGTTCATCAAAAACATTCCACTCAATCGGAGTTTTTACTAACATTAAGAGAGACATTTTAAGCTTTCTATAATCATGACTATTATAGTTTATCAGTCCAGCTAGATGACCAATTTTAATTGTGTATATGGTTTGTTCTTTGTTTTTAGCATTTATGCTGTTAAACAACAATATGTTAGCAATTTTTCTCGATAGCAAGCTAAGTTTACTTCCACTATGCACCAAGGCTACATGTTTTTTTATAACACCTAAATTTCTAGAATCGATGGTATTTACTCCCTTACTATTTATCTTCTAAATAATCTTTGCATTATTGCTGCCCGCAATATTTTACTTTTAACTCCTTCCATAAGAGGATAAATTTTCCTAACAGCTATAACACCTTGATTAATCTGTTTTTCTAATGTTTCCTCAGCAAAAATCATTTCTTTATCATTTAAATTTTCTTGTGCTTCTGCTAAACAAACAAAATCTTGAAAGTTTTCTATTTGTAAAAACTTTTCCACCGCTTCAGCTACCCACTTACTTTTACCTCTCATGCCATACCCATCTTTTATAACCATCAACTTGAATTCTTCTTTTAGTTTGCTGGGTAATGCTATTGATAATTTTAGTTTTTTACTACCTGACATTGTACTCCTCCTCCAAAAAATATATAGCATCAGAAAATGCTTTATTGATGTCCTTAATGTTTCTCCAGTCAGGCTCAGATACCATATTCATTGCTTCTTGAAATTTACTATTGTTTTTTACAGACTCCCAGAAATATTTAGCCACTTTGATGTTTTTCGTTTCACCAATTTTAATTAACTTTTGTTTTGCCCCTCTTTTTACTGTAGTTTTAGATTCTTTTTCTGTAATCTTCTGCTTTAGATGTTTTTTATTTAATCCTAACCATCCGTCTTGTATCATCATTTGTTCTAATTGATCTGGCTTTAGTTTTGTTAACATTACAGCTTTATCAATGCTGTTGATTTTCCCTTTTTCTATAAGTTTTCTTAAATTATGGTTGTTATTTTTTAACAACATAGCATATGCTTGTCCTTGAGTTGTTGAACAAGTTAACACTTGAGACATACTTTTAGCAGATACTTCTATGTTGCTTTCTTGTACAATTTTTTCTAAGTTTAATAATTTTTCCCACAATGATAGATCTTTTCGTTCCATATTTTCTATCCACTGCAAAATGGCAATTTTGCTTGGTAATGGTTTTTCATCTAACACTCGAGAAACAACACTTGTTTTACCTGACAAAACAGAAGCTAATGTTCTTCTTTCTCCTGCGATAACTTGATAATTTTCTTTGTTTTTATAAACTAAAATAGGGTTAATTAAACCATGGTTTTTTATAGATTCAGCTAAACTTTCAAGATCTTTTTTTTCCTTATCTTTTTGTTCATATAACAAATCTTCTTTTGCTATACCGTTTTTAAGATCTTCAATAGTAACCGATAATTGTCTTGGGTTATCTGGATCTAAATATATTTTAGATAGAGAAATGTTTTCCACCCGCAATTTACCTACATTCTCTTGTGCAATAAATATGGTTTCACTTAAAGCATTTTCTAGATTTTTACTTATTCCAAAACTCTTTTTCATTCATACCTCATGCAAACACTTTGTTTGAACAAAATTCACATACTTCTTCCATTTCTTGTCGTTCTTTTTTGTTTTTACTTAATTCAAAAACACTTTTTGGTTTAGAACCCTCCACTAAGACTTCCGAATAAAATGTTCTCTTTTTAATATAAATTGGCATAACAAACTCTTGTATTCCCTTCATAGATTTTAATTGTTGTAAAAAATTAGCATGCAGAGTTACATCTCGTATTTGATTAGGAAGAATTCCTATCAAACTTATACTTTCTGTTGAGCTTCTTTGATAAGCTTCTTGTTTATAAAGTTGTAACATGCCATATATACCTTCTATAGAAAATTGCTCCATTTGAGCTGGTATTATTAGATGAGATGCGCATTTCAATGCTCCTTTGGTTAAAGGCCCTTTAGCTGGTGGAGTATCAATGATAATTACATCATAAGAATTTTGTAACTCTGGCAAAGATAAGAAAGCCTTTAAATTACCTATAATTTTGTCATTTAATTCTTCATTGGTGGTGTTTTCTATTTTTTGCAGTTTAGCAGAATCTGCTGGCATAAATTCTATATTTTTTATTTTGGTTGGATATGGGTATACGTTTTGTCCATAGAAAATATCTGCTATAGATGAGCGGCCATTCCAATGATTGTTTTGCTGATCTTCAATATATTCTGGATGTAGCGGAGGTAATTTTCCTCCCATGCTGTTAGGATCATATTCCATCTCTAAGTATCTACCGCTAAAATTAGCTTGAGGATCTAGATCTATTCCTAAAACTCTTTTGTTTTTTATGATAGCAAAGTATTCTGCTAAATTAATTGAAGTAGTTGTTTTCCCTTCCCCGCCTTTGTTAGTAGCACTTACTATGATTTTAGACATAATGTAACAATCCTCATTGTTATTATTAATAACCATTCATTATTAATAATATGATGGGATAACTTTTTAATTTTGTCAATGAAATAAAACAACATAAAATTGTATTGTTTTATATATTTAATTATTTTATTGTTTATAACACGTCAACCGATTGATATATAAGGATTTTTTTAATATTTTAATGACGTTTGCAGGAAATTTGCGGACATTTACAGGGTGTTCCATGACATTTGCAGGACAGATCCTGGACGTTTACAGGAAAATTACTGACGTTTGCAGGGCTGGTTTTGGACGTTTACAGGGAGTTGGTTTGATTTTGACGACATTTCAATATTAAAAATTTATATAAATGTATAATGTTGGTAGTTAAAAAGTTAATTACATCTAATAATCCTAGGTTGCTGCGTCATCTACACAGTTATCTTAGAATTCAGTTCCAAAAATTAACAAGTGTATAAATAGATCCATAATTCGGTCACCGAATTCGTTGGGCAGTCAAAGGATTAGCATTTCATAAAACTATAATAATATTTAGAATTCGATAGCTGAAATTAACAAGTGTATAAATAGATCCGCAATTCGGTCACCGAATTCATTGGGCAGTCAAAGGATTAGCATTTCATAAAACTATAATAATATTTAGAATTCGATAGCTGAAATTAACAAGTGTATAAATAGATCCTCAATTCGGTCACCGAATTCATTGGGCAGTCAAAGGATTAGCATTTCATAAAACTATAATAATATTTAGAATTCGATAGCTGAAATTAACAAGTGTATAAATAGATCCATAATTCGGTCACCGAATTCATTGGGCAGTCAAAGGATTAGCATTTCATAAAACTATAATAATATTTAGAATTCGATAACCGAAATTAACAAGGATATAAATAGATCCATAATTCGGTCACCGAATTCA
>Ga0302200_10000902_pt1 | contig 29017 bp, 45 predicted proteins | sample II_Bog_N3_1_FD_194585 | JGI IMG/M metagenome (GOLD analysis project Ga0302200, IMG submission 194585) | Peat permafrost microbial communities from Stordalen Mire near Abisko, Sweden - II_Bog_N3_1 | ecosystem: Environmental > Terrestrial > Soil > Wetlands > Peat | place: Sweden: Abisko... | reverse complement strand
GTGCAGCGCAAAACACGAAGTCCGTTTTAATGCAGTGCAACACAAAAATCAGTAATGATTTCAACTTCTGACATTTTCAGGCGATCAGCTCGATGGTGTTCTGTTTAAGGAAGTGCTTGGCCCAATAATAAATGAGCATGGCAGTAAGTATAAACTTAGACAGTATGTTACAGATTATGTAGTCAAAGGAAGTGAAAGAAAGGCTTTTCAAACTGATTTAAGTTTAAAAAAATGGTATGAATCGGTTATTAGCAGCGATGGTTCGGAATGGAGGAATAATCGGCAGTTAGTTAGATACTCAGATGGTAGCTGTAAAAGAGTTGACTTACTGTCTCCTCCTCCTGGGTTGTTGACAAAATATCAACAAGGATTAAGCAAAGATGAAACTGAAATTCCTGATTCAATGGGTGCTATGGAAGCAGAGAAACATAACGGACTTGCTTTAATTGAAGCTAGAGGATATAACAAAGTCGAAGGAACTGGGCCAAAAAAGGCTTTAGTATTTGATGATGTGTTACGTTTTGTTAAGGGTGAGGCGAGTTGGTTCTTTGATTTAAAGTAAGAGTGACGTGTATGAAAAAGTATATTTTTTTAGTAATGTTGGTTAATTTGTTAGTATGGAATCAAGTACATGCTGGAAAAGGAAATGATACCGAATTAAATGCATGGAAAAATTCGATTCTTGCAACTTTATGTCACGGAGACAAGGTATCTCGAGCTGAGTTGAAAAATTTTCTTGATCCTATTAAGGATTGTAATTTAACAGAAAAAAGAGAAATTTACTTAGAAGGGGCTGATGAGTCTGAATCCATTGTTGATTACTACACATCTTTAATGAAAGAAGTGTATTCATACCATGTTACTGTTGATCAACAAGTATTAAATGGTTTTGACTTATTCATAAATGACCTAGTTGCCTTCTCAAGGCAAGAAGGATATTCTGATGATGTTATTGGAACAGCTCTTTTGATTCTTACAGGCTCATTGTAATAATAAAAGTATAGATAGCGGTGGTGTGAGAGCCAAAAAAAGGCGTGATGATCCTGCCACCGAGGGAAAAACTTTTTGAACTGCTTGATAAAAATTTGAACTTCTGGCTCCCACATGAAACACTTTATACTCTGCATTATAAGAAAAAGCTATTGAGTGTTTTTCTTCCTCCATCTCTCCATAATCGCCATGCACCACTTAGGGTCAATCTCACAGATAAAAGCCCTCCGCCCCATCTGCATTCCACTTTTTCAATCCAGTGCTTGCTAGGCTGACTTTAACCCAAAAATAAGAGCGCGTCGTAGTAGCTCTGATTGCTTGAGTTTGAGTTTTTTTGTCGTGTCATTGATTCGGTCTAAAAACTCTTGAGAAATATTAATAACAATCGTTGTACCTTTTGAATCAGAGTCGTTTTCCTCAACTGTTGTACTGAGTTCTTTTGCTTGGTTAAGACCTGCGTCAAGGCAGGCATGAACTACTTTAGCGATAGCGATATCATGTTTTTTTGCTGTGGATTTTATCTCCTTCTCAATCGTTGTTGAAATTCGAAACCCAATTCTACAATCTTTTCTATCTAAGTTTTTAAAAAGGTTGCTCATAATGTCTATGTAAAAGAACGCTTTCTTTTTCGCAAGCAAATAAAATTATAATATTATTGTTTTTGTGCTTGCGTTTTTACAAGCAACCGGTTATATCTTACTTATGCCGCTAGGGGGAGTTTGAACGAGGAGCGGACTAAATAGGTACCGCCCCTGCGCGCTTTTTTTAAAAAATAAGCTCAAGCAGCCCATTTCCTACTCATGGGGTATATTTTTTCATCATCTCTACTCAAGCATGCAGTGAGATCTTTGTAAGGTTGATTTTGAATGCAAGTCAGTTTTATTTCATCCTTTCTTTGTTCGTCATTGTAGACCTATCCATAGGAATAGAACAATGCTTGTATTAACGCAAGCAAATAATACAAATAAAAAGTTAATTTTTTCCTTCTTTCCTTATGTTTAGCTAAAAATTGCTTGTAAAATTACAAGCAATTGTATATCTCTATTTATGTAGTGAACAACGCAGTTTAAACACAAGGGGATATAGAAAATGGAAAAACAAGAAATTATGCAAGCATTGGAAAAAATCGCAATCAAGCACAGCACACCATTTTGCTATGGATGCTACGCAAAAGCTCCATCGGGAACATGCAAACGCTGCATGTCAGATGACTTAATGAGAATTACAGAAGATAACGGGCCTGAATATGGCTTAGATTGGATTATCTCGGATGTTGTTAGACGAGAGTTAACAGTCATTAACGTTGAGGAGGCTTTCGAAAGTTCCATGGAGGGTTGTTATGAGGAGACGACGAAAATAGGCTGGCTCGAATATGATACGATCAGTGCCATAAAAGAGCTTGACCCTCTATCCTGGAAAATTGCCCGTGATGAGTGGGTTGACTTTGAGATGTCCGATGACCGGATTATTGAAATCGAGGGCGAATATTTTTGGATGGATGATGTCGAATCGTTTATCAAGCGAGAATTAAAAGACGATGAGAGTTAAAGGCAAGAGCTAACAAAACCCCGCGAAGGTTGCCCCTCATGGAAGAGGGGCGCTCTGTTAGCCCTTCAAAAGATGCTAAGATAATTTATAAAAAACTAAATGGGAATACAAGAAAATAAACGATTGAGTATCGTTTAAATTATTTAAATGTAATATAAATAATGATAACGTAGTGCATATATAGTATGCTTTGCGTCAGTATTATTTTTTATTTTTTTCTTGCATGTGCCCTGAGTCATTCGATACGAAGTATTCAGAGGAAGTGTGGGCTCAAATTTGAAAAAAGTCCGAGCTTCCCATCCTCTCGCCGGTTGGTGGGGGCTACCCACAAACTCAATTCATCAAACGACTCGCAGCGTATGCAAGAAAAAAAATAATATTTTTCAAATTATTTCTGAATTCATTTCAAAATGATCCGCATCAACGAGTCTTCTGAATTTTCCGCCCCATAGGATGGGATATCCTCGCTGCTGGTTGAACCTGTGAATTTTACAAAAAAACTTAGGCTGAAATAAAGCTTTCCCCTCGTCGAGTTGGAACACATCCAAAGCTAAAGAGCAGGGTTTGCCGTCTTTTTCAAAGTTATGCTTCGAATGTGGCCAAAGCGCCTTGGTTTTACCCTCATGAAACGCTTTTTCCTGATCCTCTTTATCTCTCCAGCTGCAAGAGATGTGAACATCTTTAAATTCATTTCTCATCTCTAAAAACCAGATTTGAAGCGTTTCATGAGCAAACCTAAGCTTGTCTTCACATAAGAGGCAATCGCCGTTATTGTTTGGAGTGTGGTGGTTCATGGATGTGTTCTTCCTCGTTGATGAGATCTTGAAGGTGGTTTGTCTCTGTGTCTTTTGGAGCTGAGTACCTGATTTTTTGCTCGAATGCGGTAGCCAAAGTCTCTAATTTTTCCTGAGCTTCTTTGATATGAACAAGTGCCTTCTCATGTTCATCTTCTTTTGAGAAATAGGCACGCAGTAAGAGCAAAATAATTTGAAGGACAATTGCAAGTATTCCAGTCATAATTTTGAAAAATCGTGAAGTTCGCATGGGCTCGTTTCCTGAGTGGAGACATAGACCCTAAATCCAGTGGTCATTTTGATAATTTGAGTCAGTCGGTTGAATCGATTTTTTACACTCCAGGTCCATGCAAATTCCTCAGCTTCTGGATTTTCAAGCAAACTGGTATAATTCTTTTTGACGAGATGAACGATGAGATAGCCATCGGCGAATGTTTTTCTCTCTACCCCATCAGAAGTAAGGTAGTTCATTGAAACACTGACTGCGTACACTCCTCTTGTCGTTTGATCAAAGGTATTTGAATCAATGATCTGAGATAATGGAACCTTGGCGTAGCTCTCTCCTTTTTTGACATTCCCCTCGTAGGTGGGTCTGCCATCAGGAAAAAATATTTTGAAATAGACGCAAGCTTTTTCATTTTCACATTGAACTTGTGGTGGAGCGTGAACAAAGAGATATTCCGATTCTGCGCTGGTTCCTTCTATTTCTCGACACACGAGCCAGCCTACGGACACTTGCGCCTGATTGCAGGACATGAGCGCAGTTAAATCATTTCCTAGAATCGCACTCTGAGAATCTAAGACTTTGGGAAGTCTGCTACAAGACCAACTCGCCAATAGAACTAAAGACGCAAACAAAGTGACTTGGTACATCGTTTGCCCTATGAGTTAGATTTTTCAATTTTTTCTTTATATACTTTTGAAATGAGATTCCTAAACAATCCAAAAATGGAATTACTTTTGATCGTGGGAATATCTGCGAGTAACTCACTGATAAAAAAAAGAATAGTTGCAATCACAGCCCAGTTTTTAGAAATAAAATCAAATGCAGATTGAATCATAAATCCTCTGCCTCAGCTTTTATCTGTTTGAGCATCAGTTTCCTATTGCACAAAATGTGCAAAATTAAGAATTTTCAAACTGTTTGATTATCGATTCGAGTGGAACTCGGATTAATGCAGGTTGTGTGTCTGGGCTTTCAAAAAACTTAGGATTTCTCTCAAACAATCCGTATTTGAGCCGATCGAGTGCGTGCGCTAACTGAGGCTGATTTTGAGGTTGAAAGTGGCACTCAGTGATGACTTGCAGGATTTCTTCTTGCAAGGAATTTAAAAACTCTGGAGTAGGCCTTGTTGCTGGAATATGATGGACCTCATCTTCTGGGTGAAACTGGGTGTCTCCATTTCTAAAAATATCATGATTTTTTTTAAGCGCCATAAAATTACCTGTGAATCACTCTTACATTTTTAAAAAATAAGCTAAATTGACTTAAGTTTCGATCAATTGAACTTAAATGAGGCCACGCAGCGTTCCACTTCATTTGAAGAGTTTTTGAGTCCCATTGAAAAAGGATAGGAAACTCAGAATTGCAAAGAATGATCCAGTCATTTTTTACAGAATTGAAATAACAAAAGAGGGTTGTTTTTTCGCAGTTTTCTGCTCCTGTCCATAGAAATTCCACATCAGAAAATACCCCGACTGCTAAAAGGGGATCGGGTATTTCAAACAGAGTAAAAAATTCAGAACGATAGAAAATCTCTCCCTTGGAGTCTGTAGAAAATTCACCCCCTCCGCCGAATGAGGGTATAAACTCAGAGAGAAACAAAACTGTATTAATTAAGGAGCCAAACTGCATTTCAGCATTTGTGATTTCTTCCTGAATGGACTGAAAGAACAAGGCTCTTTGATTTAAGGAGATGGGATTATTTTCGTCTAACCCTTCCATTCTCAGGACGTACATTAGGCCCTTTCTCGTTTGGTGTAGCTCAAGTAGAGTCTTCCTTGATGAGGTTCTTCTTGGGGTTCTGAAGTGTACTGAATTTCTCCATCTGCTGTGACTGAGAGTTGAAAGCTTAAGCCTTTCTGATCGGGGCTAAAGGGCTTAAAACTTGAAAGCCAGATGGGGCCTTCTGATGGGTGTTTTTTATAACAAACAAACTCAAAAACTTCCTGAGTACTGGGATGAGTTCCTGCAAAACGTTCACAAACCCCATGAAAGAGACAAAATTCAAGATCCTTTTCTAAACTGACTCCAAGAGGTCTGGGCGTTTTTTGATGATTGAGAAGTTCTGCTTTGATAGGAGGAATTCCATTTTGAAAATAAGTTAAAATCGCCGTTCTCAGTTGGGTATTGTCTTTTTCATCAGGGGTGAGATTCGCCAGTTTTAAAACTGAAATCAGTTCTTCCTGAACCGAGTTGAGCCATTTGTCGGTAATTCGAGTCGCTGGAATGTCATTTTCCGGCTGTGCTTCGTGAAATAAACCATCTGCAGTATCAATTCTTTGCATATATCTTCCTTAGCTTTTTATGTAATAAATATGAACTTTGCAATGCGCAGGTACCATTTCAAAAAGGAGAGATTCCAACTTCTGATCTTTCCAGGAAGTCAGAGGTAGACCAATGGGATCTCCTACTGAAAAGTGTTTGATCTTTTGAATAGGAATTTTAAAATAAATCTCATTCGTTTGACCAGGCTCAGGATGATTTCCAGCGACTCTGACTTCTGGATATCCATGAAATTTAAGTTGATCTAAAATCGATTGTAACGAAAGGCTGAGGGGTCCCCCTGATGTTTTCATAAAAGAAACACGGAAATCTCCATTCCAATGGCTTTGATCTGAATTAGGATAACTTTTTTCTTCGAGTGCATCTAAACGCTCTTGAATTCCGGCATAACTTTTCGCTAAAGCCCAAATGATCTTGGCAAATTTAGAATTTCTCTCAGTGATCCAGCAATCTCCTTGAGGTAAGAGCGATTGAATCAGAGCTGCGTATTTTTCTATTTCCATCTGATTTCTCCTAAAACCCCGACTTCTCCTTTTTGAAATTCAATGTCTTGTGTGGGTTCATGCAGCTCATAACGCTCATCCCTCACGGTTTGTGCTAGAATCTGATGAATCTTCGATCGATAAATGGGTTTGCCAGGCTGAGAAAAAAGCATTTGTTTGAGTGATTTTTGAATTGCCTCTCTGAATTGTTGAGTTTCAGTCCAAATCGTAAACGTGATCCGTTTTTCAATGGGTGCATAGACATCAATTCGAGTCCCTATGGGTTTTTTCAGATCTAAATGAGCTTGGAGTGTGGCTACATTTTCTTGTGAAGGGATAGGAGTATTGAGATCAGTCGTTAAAAAGGAAATACCGATGGAGCCTGGGCCTTGATAAGCGGGTTCAATCCAAATCGTTCCTACAAAACTTTTTTCTTTGGCCCATAAGATGTAATCCGACTGAGTTCCTCCTCTAGGGGGATGCTTGAGGCGAAACAAGAGAGTTTGCCTAAGTTCTTCATCGGACTGCAAGGGCGAGCCTCCGACAATGCCTGGCTCCACCAGCTGAATTTCTGCTTTGAGATTTTTATCTACAGAAAAAAGTTTTGAATTTGCAGCGATATTCGATTCAAACCCACTTTCTTTTGCTAAACAGGTATAGTTTTTTCCATTAGGTTGCGCTTGGTAGAGTTTTCCATTCGAAGATAAAAATTCTAATGTGGACTGAGTTTTTAGAAGCTTTAAGGATTCATCATCCAGGGGATGAATGCCGATCTGCCCTTTGGCAGTGCTTGCCGGTGCGCGAGTGATTTCAAAAAGATGAGCCCATCTTTCTAATTCCTCCCCTTGAGCGGTATCAGGTAAGAGCTGATATTTTCCCACATGATCGATATGGGTATGAAGCATGAATGCAGCACCGGAAAGCGCATAACTCAATCCATAAAGGGGACTTCCAGGTAGGAAAAACCTGGGATCTGCGATTTCCTCTTTCAAATCTCCTAAAATCTGTTCAGATAATTCTTTAAGTGTGGGGTAATTGAAAGACATTTTTAATCGTCCTTTGGATCATTTGAGGTTCATGAATTCCGTGAAGTTCAACATCCAGGATTAAAGAATCTCCTTTGGGGTAAGTCGTGATTTTAATATCAGACGTAATTACTTTTTCGACTAACCATTTTAAAGCTTCCTCACTTAATTCCTGGGATAATTCTAAAACCTCCTCTGATAATTTTTCTCTTTTCAGTCTGTGAAGCGTAGACCCAATGGGTGTTGAAAGCTCTTCAGCCCACCAACTGGGTGATTTTGTTTTGTAGGTGAAAAGGCTTGAAATCACTGCACTTGAGATCCAGTTTTTCACATCAAAAGAAAGATCAAAAGCCCTGAGTTTTGGATCATAGGTGAAAAACATTATTTGAACCTCTGAATTGAGGTTTTGAGATCTTCCCTGTTTTTTAGCTCCAGGGTATCTAAAGGGTGGGTAACGGCAGTCCCTGGAGCTCCGGACAAGAAATAACCAGGACTGCTAATCGCCTGAATCATCTCCAGTAATTGAGATAAAATCTCACCTAAACTGTCTTTGCTTTGAAGTTTTAAGCTCTTCTCTCCTAAAACTAATTTATTTTGATCGTTTTGTGTGAGTACGGTTTCATTTTTATTCGCAAGTGCTTGCGTGTCAATGACAGCAAGAATAATCGCAAGCCTGGGATCTCCTTGAGGACAAAATACTAAAACTAAATCCTCTGGATTGGGAGATTTTTGAAGACCATTGATACTAAGCACCCTCACTTCAGGCAAAATCTCTTGTTTAGAAAAAAATACTTTCACTAAGAGCGGAGACTGACATTCTAAGACTCTTCCAATACGTAAGAGCTGGGCAATCTGCCGTCTCATGGGTCTCAGTTGTGAATTCGTCCATTTAATAAAATCTTGGGTCACTGAGCATCCCTTCTCATTAAATCAATGAATGCGTTCATTCGCATCTCAGCAGCAGGATCTGCAAAGAAAGCTTGCGGGGGAGTCAGGGTTAACGTGGTGGTATAACCCTCCTCTTCAGAAATCGTAAATTCCACGGCTGCAATTAGAAAAATTTTGTGAATCCCCATTGAATCCACTCTCAAATCAGCCAAAGTATTAGGCTCGTAAAGTTCCCCTTTTTGATTCACCCACTCGGGTACCTTGACTTGAATGGAGTTTGCTCTTGAGTATCTCATTTCTTTTTCCCACTGAGCCCGTTCTTTTGCTCTGCTTGAAAATCCCTGAGCGTCAATGATCAGGGGCCGGTAACGCGTGATGCGCTCATCTGGGACTGTAGCTAGGCTTTGGGTACTATTTCCTAACTCTTCAGAATAGGCTAGTACCTGATAGCTTGAGTAAAGGGACTTTGACCCAAACTGATAATTGAATTCCATCAGATTTTCTTTTTCATAGATCTGAGAATAAGAATCTGAGTTTAAAGTTGGTTTTGATAAAACCAAATCCCCGATTTCATTGGTCATGAGGAGGCAATTTTCAATCTGCGCTGCTCGTTCTAGGCATTCAAAAACGGTTTCACCGAAGTGAATGAACCAGGATGGATAATGATGAGGATTATTTAATTTTGAAATGACTTTAATTCCAAACGGAAATGATAGCTCTTTAGCTATCGCTTCCAATGTCACAGACTTTTCAAATCCCATTGGATCTTTAATGGCTGCACAATCCACCAGGTCACTCGTTTTATCGCGAGCCCCAATTCGAAACGATTTTGAAGACGGCGAAAGATGATACCCCACAGTATCCACGTACCCATAAAAAAGAGGATTATAAATATAGGAAATAATGACTTCAGAACTGGTAGGAATATTTTTCAAATCTGCAAGATCTGGGTTACACTCGATGGATACACCAGCGCAAAGCGTGTCCAAGGATCTTTGAATCGAAACGGATCTAAAATCAGAATATTCTATTCCATTGATGGAAATAAAGAGATCAGCCATAGGGAAAGCAAGTGTGAATAAAGTGGTATTGGTTTGTGAGTTCTTTCAAGTATTCTAATCCTCCTAAATTCCAGGATTCAAGTAGTAAGCATTGTTTTTTGATCTCTGTTTCAGCTGGAGAGGCATTCCAAGTCATTCCAGATTCAAAAAGATCATGAATGCAAAGGGCTTGAATTTTCTTTAAAATAGAAAAAAGTTCTGGATCAAACTCAGCACTGACTAAGAGTCGATCGACATTGGTTTTCAGTGCTTGAAGCTCCAGTCGTTTTTGTACGTCTGTCAAGGTGGGGTAGCGAGAGAAGACATGAGAGGCTTGATTTCCAATGATAAAAATTTGCTGTCCTAAAGACAGAATAATGATGGGATGAACATCAGCTCCGTTATACCGATCCGGTGGATAAAATAAGGTCCAGTTGTAAGGATCAATTGAATCAAATCGACTTCCTGTGACCAATTTCCAAACATTCATGACGGATGCGTAAAGTCCACCCACGCCGTTAGTGTAAATCCCCTGAGCTGCGGATCTTAAAACACTGAGGGAACTTGCGAAATTATTTAAACTATCTTTTGCATGAAGTAGGGGTGAGAAAATCTGTTCCGTTTTTTCTGCAATCATTAAAATTCCATCATTAATCTGATCTAGATATTCAACTCCCTGATTTCCATAGCGAATGCCCTGATCGAGAAATTCAGATGCTTTTTTAAGCGCATCATTGCCTAAGAGTGCTCCAGCAAAAGGAATGTTTTGGAGTCCGAACACTCCTTTTTGAGTCTCCTTGGTTTCCAGAAAGAGCATGCTAAAATAGACCACCCCTCCTTCAATACTGTTTTCACTCATTTTGACACTTTTGCAAAACACCTCTCTTTCTCCATAGTAGGGATGAAATAACTTCCCTGATTTTGGGTCTTCACACGCTTTATTTAACCGCTCGGCATCTAATCTATAATTGGCACCAATGACAATGCCTTGAATAGAAATTTGCTGACCCTGTTTTCCTAAATCTTGAACAATGGGCTGATCTTGAAATGGAAATTGATAGGAAAAAACACGACGGCCCGTATCGGTTGAAGTTTCATTGAGAAAAAACCAGGCATCTCTAAACCTGGCTCGTCTTAAGCGCTTTCTTTGAAAAATCAACTGCTACCTCCTAGGATTAAGCCTTGCTCTAAACGCGTGACTAGCCCTCCTTGCGTTTTTGAGATTTGAATGGGTGCAGGTGCGTTTTCAAACCTAAGCACGATAAGATTTTGAGATTGTGTGATTTTGTCATCTTTATATTCCTTGGGGTTTTTTATGCTCTCTTGTACTTCTTGTGGCTGCATTTGAGGTGGACTGGGTTGCTTGGAAGCCGTTTTTTCCTTTCTTTCTTTAGCTTCTTCTTCTGCTAATTTCAGGGCGTATCCAGCTCCAAGTACTGTTGCGAAGCCACTGAGTCCAAGCACTGCACCGACCGGTGAACCTAGCATCCGAAACCCTATGCCTGCGGTTAATGCAACAAGGCTTGCATTGACCAGACCGATCGAGTCATCTAAGGCTTTTAGAAAAAGTAAAACGGGTTTACTGATCATGAGCAGTTGATCAAACGCTTTGGGTAGACGATTGGATAATTCATTTGAGAATTCAGTTATCGTGTCCTTATTTTCAAAAACTAATGTTTTCATATGCTCAAGCCAGCTTGTAAATGGCTTTAAAATATCAGGGCCAATAGCATATTTAAGATCTTCAAATTGTTTTCCAAAGTCAGTCATTGCAGCTAAATAATCCCTGGCTTTTTGTAAACTGTCTTTGGGTATGGGATCTACTTTAAATTGGCCAAAGAGTTTTTCAATTTGTGGATTACTCATTTCAAGAAGCTTCAGTGGTTCTGTAGTTCCAAAAATACGTTGAGTCACTCTGCTTTTAAGCTCTGAATCATGAATCTTGCGCAAGGAATCTAAAGTGGATCTAAAACTTCCAATTAAATCTTTCCCGTAAATAGCATGAGATTTTGGAAGTGCATGCATTGCCTGAGTTGCATCCGTCATACGAAAAGATTTCAAATCAAACTGAACTTTTCTCAACGACTCTAAAGCAGAGTTCATCCCACTTGCTGAAATTCCTGCTGCTTTTGAAACGTAGGAAAGTTGTCTTATTTTTTCGATGGGCAAATTTAAATAATGACTAGCCGCACTTAAGTCAACCAAGTTTTGAGAAAGATCGGATGAAAATCGTTTAGCAAGGTAAGTGACTCCCCCTGATCCAGCAAGCACAAAGAGGAAATTTTTTAATCCTGATGTAAGCTGAGATAACCCTTGATTCACATCTTCGATCAGTGTTTTAGGCTTTTTACCTTCTTGCTCATCTCTTTTTTTGCTGATTTCATGAGGCAAGTAAACCGTTTGCATGGGTTCTTGAAGTTTTGTGACTTCTGGAATTGGGTTTTGAAGCGTAGGCAAAGATCCCTTGACCTTTTGCTTAAGCTTATCAAATGAGCTTTGAACATGCTTAAGACTCGTATTGACGTGATCAATATCTTTGCTAGCATGATCTGTTGCAACAACTGTAATACCTATTGGAATTTTATTTTCTGCCATGACTGAACTGCCTTTTGATTCCAGAACGTTAATTCTTTGACTTTAAAATTCCTTACTTCTGAGAGACTTAACCCAAAAAACAAAACTAACTCTGCAATGATATCTCTGGTGTTTCTTGGGTAGGCTCCAAAAAACGGATGGCAATCTTAATGACTGCATAAGTATCTAAAACACTTAGCTGATCAAATACCGCTTTAGAATGACGGGTCAGTTTTCTTGCAAAATCTAAAAGATAAGCTTTCTGAGTGTATTTATCCCACTCCTCTAATATATGCCAAATATCTTTACACTTAGGCTCTCTAAACTCAATCTCTGTAATATATTCTTCAGCAAATTTAATCGGGGTTTTCAATTGATAAATCATTATTTTACTCCTGTGCTTTGTCAAAGTGCATAGCTAACCCTTGAAAGGTGACATTCATCATCCCTTCTTCCGTTGATATTTCAGCCTCAGAAACCCAAGCTGATTGAAGGATGTACGTCTTTTTTCCCAGTGTCAGGGTAATCGTCATGCTGTCTGTTTTATAAAAAGAATCAATATCTAACTCAGGCATTAGAACCATATCGCCCTTAAACGAGGGGGCTGCGTCTAACACCTCTTTATAGCCTACGACTGTGCCTCCCGCTCCTAGAACCGCATCCCGCTTGGGTCTTCCAGGGTTGACGGTCCAGTTCCCATGAGTTTCAATGGACTTTCCGTCTACTACAAAATGAATAATTCCTGCAATTCGATTCATAGATTACCTCTCTTAGAGAAGGAAACTCACTTTTGCACCTAAGATGCAAAGCTGATTGACTAGTTTTGGACTCATGGAAATATCAAGCCTACTCGGATCTGTTTTATTAATTTCTGTGATCAATCCCTCTTGGAATAGGTCTATGTCTTGGACTAACCCTGCTTGTTCCCATTTTTTAAAAAGACAAATACACTCAGCTCGTGCAAGTCTTGGAGTCATGACCGCTCCTGAGCCTCGGTAATTGTCAGTGGCTAGCTTGTGGCGTGGGTATTTCAGCATGAAGTAGCGTTTTAAATCCCAGCGGATAAAAGATAAAACCAGGGGAACATTGGGGCTAGAAAGACTTACGTCCACTGCTCCTGCATCATTTTGAGTATAGGTCGTCACCAATCTTTCAATTCGAACTCCCCCGCCTGCGTCAATACAAAAAGTAGAAATCCCCTGACTCAATGCTTTTTCTCGGTCGATTCGATCATCGATCTCCTCCAGTTTTGGCGCCTGAATCCCTAGCAGGGGAAGGGTATGAAATGGTCTGGCTGGATCAAGTTGCGCAGAGGAAGCAATCGCCCCTGCCAGCGCAGCTGACCACACGTGCGTTGATGAAGCACTATGACAGATAGGCATGATGGCCACATAAGCAGAATTGATTTTCAGATTCATAGACTCTTGGCTGATCCCTGGAACACCTACCACTGCAAAGCAATCGAGTTGCCTCTTGGCGCTTGATCTTTCTTTTAATTTTGAAGCAAGTAACTTTAAAGTGTCTTCATCAGAAAATGAGCAGGCAATCAGATTGAAATGATGATCCTTGATCGTACTAAAAATTGAATCAAGATCAATAGATGGTTTTGCTTTGTCTGGAGTGGATGGAGTTGCCCCTGGCACAACAGAAGCCAAACTAGGCTTATCCGAACTAGGTTTATCTGAAATCGCTTTTTTAAAATCGATACCCCAAAGTGGGACGTCTGAATTTTTGAAATAAACTTCTGCCATTTCAAAAAGAGTGCCGCTGCCAAATTCCTTTTTAGCCGTCTCAGGATTAAAAATCTGAACTAACTTATTTTTACTCTCGTTGTTACTTTCTCCAATCAAAAGCACTTTGTAGGGCTGCACACCTGTCAATCCTTCAGAGGCACGAGAAGAATCAAACTCGACATAAACGAGTGGAATTTTCACTTGCGATATTTCATTAAATTGGATTGTCATTCATCCTCCCTTTTACATCCACACTGAGTCGCTCAAAATCAGTGACGTCTTCTCCCCTTCTAAACTCTTCAAAATAAGTCACATCACAAGAGAGAGTGGCGATTCCCAGTGGACGTTCCCCTTCAAAATAGGTTTCAATTTCCATTTGATGAGGCATAATTCTTGAGACAAGATCTCCCATCGAATCATCAGTAAAAAGAATGTGCTCCACCTCTGAAATGATTTGATGGAGCACGTCTTCACTATTCTCCTCGCCTTCAATTAATATCTGAATAGTGAGTTCTGCTGTCTTTTTTAAGTTGAGAAAACTTGTATTGGACACAATCTCGGCTGTTTCACGAGAAATGCCAACCAGTGTACAAGGGAGTTGATCCAATTCCAGTGTTTTAACACGACTTAAAACAACTCTCCCGCAAAGGGTGACTTCCTCACTGAGTAGGTGACAAACGTAATGGATGATTTTATTTCTCTTAGACATTTTTAAATTTCTTTTTTTGTAAAATCAGTCTGACTGATCCTGCTGAATCGGTTTTCACTTCTCCCACCTGATAGAGTTCTCCCTCCACTTGGATGCGGTCCCCCGCTTTAGGCAGTGCCACACGGTCATTTTGAAACTCAAAAGTCGAGGCAAAATTGGTAACCGTGGACTGACCTGCTTCCACCAGGAGGGTTGATTCTGAGAATAAGCCGTGGACAAGAGCAGGTGTTTTAAAGCCATCAGATTGATAAAACACGCTTGCGTCCTGACCAAAGGCCACACAGCATTGGTTAAATAAAGTCCCAAATAAGTCACGGTAGGGTGATTCCATTGAGTCTTACCCTGACAGACGGATCTGCTTTTGCGGCGTCATGGGCAGATACTCCGATTAAAACGGTGTTCTCTGATTTTTGAGAAGTGACGACATAAAACTCTCGTGCCTCGGGATGATCTGTGTCTTTCTTGGGAGTTTTGTCAAAAAATACAGCGTCTCCCGCACTAAATTGACTTCCGTCTGATCTCAGCGCATACACGCCCGTCAAATATAACTCAAACGAACCTCCTACATGAGCGGAGGTTGCAGGAATTCCAAAAAGTTTTCCAACAATCACAGGCTCGCCGCTCGTAATTTCCCGATCCGCAATAACTGGGATAGACATCCCTTCTGATATGTAATTTTTCATTATTTTACCTCATTCTTATTTTTGTGGTGCAGCCCCTGAATTAAAGTGCATTCCTCTCCATTCCAAAATGGAGCATCCAAAATCTAATCTCGCTTTCATGGATAGTCCGTCCGTTTTGAATTCCATTTGGGATTCGACATACACGGAATCTTGACCGTTTAAGAAACACACTTCCATCGTATCAAGCTGTGCTGGATCTATGATGTTGTAAAAGGCATAGGGGTTTTTACCTTGTTTTACATCAAGCAAGATATCGAGTCTTGGTTCAATAATGAGTTCCAACGCATTGACAAAAGGATTGATCTTTTGCTGAGTCGTAGCCTCAACCACACCAGCTAGATAATTTTGGGTGATAAACTGCATTGCCCTGATTTCATTTTGAGCCGTGGTTAAAAGGTATTTTGGCATCAGCCCCAAGGGCTGGCCTTTCATCGTGGTTTGGAGTCGCAGTGCTAAACGGGCTTCAGTGAGAGACTCAAGGCCCACTTCCTTAGCTTTTCCGATATTTCCGTGATCACTATCAAAACACCTCTTTTTATCTGTTTGCATCACAGGATTTGAAACGAGCTTTTCATACACCGTTTTTGAGATAAGGTCTGCTCCTGCTCTTGCAATGATGTCTGGAATTCTTGAAAAAGCATTCAAATCATCATTGATCAGTGCAGTTCGACTGATATTGATCAGCCTGCCGTATTCTTGAACCGTGACAGTTTCTGTACCTTCATCTAGGCTAGATGCTTTATATTCGCCTAGTTCATTTTTTGGCTCAAGCAGGTTCACATCCGACAGCATGATCCTAAACTGGGGCCTAAAATCCTTGGCAACACTCGTTCGGGTCCAACTCCTCCACGTTTGTGGAGCGGATTGAAATCCATCTCTAAGGAGTCGATTCATGAAGTTACCCAAAAGCATTGGAAAATCAGAGGAGCTTTGCATGGACCTTGTAATGATTTCACTGGGAGGAAGAAAATCGCCAGACACGCCTAGACACTTTCGAGCCATGTCTGGAATAGATAGATTTTGAAATTTCTTTCCTGCGTCGGTGGGTTCATATTTTTTAGGATTGTGCCTGCTTAAAAGAGCATCCACTACACCGCGGCTGATGATTTCTTTTTCATCATAGCTTCCAGGAGAAATAGAGACTTGAGCTTGAGTTTTGGAGCGTTCTGCTAATTTCTCTAAAATTTCCTGACTTGCTTTTCCAAGATCCACCCCCCTGACAATAAGGTCTTGCGATAACTCCTCGCCCAGACTGGCTGCCTTGACTGCTTTTGAAATTCCTAAAATCCGATTCCTTTCTTGGATTGCTATCTCTTGTGAATTGATTTCTTTCATTTTTAGTTCGTCCATTTTTATTTTTTCAGGGTCACTTAGTTTCATATCGTTCCTTTGTTTTCTAAATCCTGCTCTCGAATCCGCTCCGATCGGGCACAAACTCAGTTCAACGGGTTCCCAATTCGTAGCCAGTCGCATCGGAATTCCATCCTCGCTCGTCCCTTGGTCTTGATACTCATGCACGTAGTACCCAACGGATGCGTTTCTAATAATTCCAGCTTGAAAGTCTTTATAAATTCCTCTCTCTTCTGACCTGGGAGAAAACCGGATCTCCGCTATCCCCACACGTCCTCCTTCTTGATCCTCGATGTAGGCTTTCTCAACGACTCCTAAAATCGCATCTACGGAGTCGTTGTTATGGGAATCAAGCAGTGGAGCATTACCCGAATTAAAATATTCAAGATCCACCTGACCCTCTTCCAGTCCCAAGATTTCAATAAACTTTCCGCTTTCATCTGAGCGCTCAACTTCAGAGCCTGATGTAAAAATGAGTTCCGCTCTCAGTTGAGAAGTGTCCTCACTGGTAGAGTCGGCTGAATGGGAATCTGTTTGACTTCCATCTGCTTCAGATGATCTTTTCTCATCCTTGTCATCTTTCTCGTCGTCTCCCTCGTCTTCTTTTTTTGTATCCTCTTTGCGTTTGTCCTTTTTGGGCTCGTCATTGCATTCACCTGGGGATTCATCCGGCTTCTTTTCCTCTCCATCCTCGCTCGTCCTTTTTCTGATTTTGATTGGAATTTCCCGTCTGAGTATCTGCATTCTTGTTCTCCGAAAACCAAGCCAGATTTAAACCTAATGATTCAGCTAGTTTTTTATCACTTGCTAATTCTTTTAATTGCTGCTCGGGCTCATACCCTTGCTCTCTGATATAGTGAGAGAGGGAAAAAAATCCATTGCTGAGCCCCTCTGCCATGCTCTCGATCTCTGCTTTTGGATCAATCATCTCGCGCCTGGGAGGGGTGTAAGAGAGGGTCACATCTGAAGTATCCACCCCAAGGAGTGACACCATTTCTAGAAATTTATTCATGACGGGTTGAATCCAGCCTGGAATAAATGTAACCCATTGATAGCTTTGAACCGTCCGATGAAACTCAAGCCATCCCATCCTGGCGGATGAAAAATTTACTTGAGAATAATCATTGCTCAGTGCCTCAAATGAAATCCCTAAACCTGCTGCAATTTCTCTGATGCAAGCCCTCATGTAATCAGGGTAATTGGGGGCATCAGGAGGGTTATTAAAAACAATATCTTTCCCAAACGGCAGGTATTCAATCATTCCAGGCTGTACTTGCTCCAAATAATCTTCATCTTTGGAGGCAACACTGTCTAACTGTTCGTTTACGTCCCTGATAAAACCTGCGTAACATGCGCTGAGTTTCTGGCGGCTGAGCTGAGCAAAAGAATACTGATCCAGGTCACGTAATTTTAAAGCCACACAAGTCAGTTTCGGAATTCCTCTCACCTGGCCAGGTCTTTCGACTTGAAAACAATGCACAATGTCTGAGGCTGGAATTCGAATCGAACCTACGGTAAATCCATTAAATAAAAATCCTCCTGGATGATTGCGGTACAACCAGTAGGCTTGAGGTTTTCCAATCTCTTCGATTGTCGTTTGAGTTGGATCGTTAGGCTTAGCAAATTCAATTCCCTGACAAACTAATCCTGTTTCAAAATACCCCTCTTTGTAGGGGTCAATAAAATCAGCCTCCAGTGAATAAAGCTTAAGAGGCATCGGTTTACGGAGGTAAACAAACTTCATTAGAGATTCGCCTGCCTCAAGCATGGATCTAAAATGCAAAGCTTGAAGTCCGTAAAAATCCAGTCTTCCTGAATAATCACACTCATCGATAAACCTTTTTAAATGATCTTCAATCTTTTGCCTCTTTAATGTGCTCTCACAATGGATTTTAGGAACAATGCCTGCTCCAATTACATTACTCGTCAGAACATCCAGTCCACGCCTAGCAATGGCATTATTCCTGACTAGATCTCGGCTGCGGTCTCTCAAAGTGGAAAGATAAAGCTTAGTTTCTACAATAGAACTGGATTTAGGTGCGTACCATCCCTTCGTTTTATCCGAGAAGCTTGCAGCCTCATACCGCCTGGTCTGAAGTTTTTTACCCTGGAGCCTGGCGCGTGCTTCTTTACGATTCACCGCTTTTGAAAAAATTCCTGCTATCGAATCAAATGCACGCCCTATCATCTAAAGGCCCTTCTCAACACGGGGATAAAATTGCCGTTTTGGTTCTTTAGATGATAGGTAGCGTGCAATTTGATTCCTGAGCTTGATCAGCTCATTTAAGGAGTGGAAAGAGATTGTTTTTTCACCAAAAGACACACTGCGGACACCGCTTGCTAAAGCTTGATCGAGTCGTTGCAGATTTTCTTTGGTAAACCCAATCTCCATAATTTATGGTTACATCAAGAATAAAAAAGAGGGTATTCAACAAAATGTGAGACCCCCCTTATTATTTTTACTTGCTATTGTATATACAATGCGGTATCCTGTATTTATGCATTTTGAATGGGACGAAGCCAAGAATCTATTGAACTTTCAAAAGCATGGCATTTGGTTTGAAGAAGCTCAAACCACTTGGGCTGATCCCGCAGCTGAAGAAGTGTTTGATCCAGACCATAGCGATGATGAAGATAGGTTTTTACGAATCGGGTATTCAACAAAAAATAGGCTACTCATTGTGACGTTTTGTGAAAAGCGGATGAACAAGATTAGGATTATTAGTGCTAGAAAGGTCACACCTAAAGAGAGGGAGGATTATGAGGAAGGAATATGATCTCAAAAGTCTAAAAAAGAGAAAGATTAAATCCGATGCTGAAGCAAGTAAAATCGCTACCAGTATCAGACTTGACGGATCTGATGTGGCGGATCTTAAAACGGAGGCGCTCCGAATGGGGATTCCTTACCAAACCTTAATCGGCAGTATCTTGCATCGATACGTGACTGGTGAGCTCCTTGATCGAAAGCTGGCAACAGAACTGCAATCAGTTCATGGCTAAAAGACTCTTTCTTGATTTTCTTTTGGGCTGAACTTCTTGGGGATCTTCTTTCTCTGGTTTTTGAGATGGGATCTTTAATCCCAGTTCTTCTCTCAGTTTATTCCAGTGCTCTTTTGAATATCGATCCAACCCATGAAGTGCAGCTGCGGCTCTGGCATAAATTCTGGCGTCCAGTGGTTCATTCCTGATCGATTGATTCCAATTAAACACAATCCTGCGCTCTCCCTTAAAAATTTCCTCAACCATTGCTTCGGATGAAACCAGGCCCTTGAAATAGTTTTCCGTGTAATGATCTGGAAACAGGCAATAACCAGGCGGTGAAGTTTCACTCGGAAGGGGTTGAGGAAGTTTAAGCCAGGAAAAAAGCTCACCCTTAGCAATGTTGACTCCTACCGGAAAATATTTAGCTCCACTGGCAACTTTTCCTTTTCTGAGTGTAATATCCACATGCTTGGGAAGTCCTACAATGCTTCTTTGATTTGGATTGCCTTTAACAGCTACCACCTTGCTTTTAAACTTTCGGCAAAAATTATAAACCACTTGCGTATTATAGCCGCTATCAATGGCTGAAAGAGAAATAGGGATTTGAGCGCCACTCTTTTTTAAGATCCATGACCGATTTTGAATGATGTCCGTCAATTGGTTCCATACGTCAGGTTGAGTTGTGTCCCCCATGAGAACGTCGTAGGACAAAGAAAATGAATTTTTTTCAGATGACCATCCTACGCATTCTAATTCGATTCGATCTGCTTGAATATCCGCGCCTAGTGTGGCAAACAAAATATCATCAATCAGGATGGTTTTGCCCTCTAAATAGCGATTGGATCGGTTAGAAAGATAGACGTTCTTCCAATCTAAAACCTCTCCCAATGATGACTCAAAACTGAGGCCTAAGCTTGTATTGTGAAACACACGCAACATTTCTTCATACTTTTCACAGCGCAAGAAATCTTCCACCACGTCTGAGAATCTCCGCCAAGGAGAATAGAGCTCGCTAATATGAAAACCCGCATTGCCGTTAAAAGGAGCTCTGGGTTGCCACTTTCCTAAACGCATGAGCTCCATTTTTAAATTTTCATTCCACTCCTTTTGACACTCGACACAGACATAGCGAGTCGTGTTTTTAGGGTCCTCCCGCTCATACTTTAAACGCTCAAACTTAAGTTCCTGAAATGCCCCGCAGTGCTGGCAAGGTAAGAGAAAAACTCGCTGATCACTTTTTAAATATTCTCTTTCAATTCTAGAAATCCCTTTCACCGTGGGAGAACTTACAAAAACTAATTTTCGGTTCCAAAACGTGATCGTTCTTTTAATCGCAAGAGACAGGGGGTCGCCCTCTCCTTCTGATCCTCCTCCCCCTGCACTGACTGGAAAACGGTCAATTTCATCAGCGAGTAAAATTCGAATAGGCCTCGATGCTAATTGGGATGGGCTTTGGCTGGTGGAAAGTGTGAGATGACCTCCTGGAAACTTTTTATGCAGCAAGGTATTTGAAGATTCACGACGCCCTCTAAAGTCTCCAAACAATCGAGATAGAATTTCAGTATCTCGAATTAAAGGAGCCAGCCTGTCCTTGGATACAGATTCACACATGGCAAACGTGGGCTCTAAAAGCATGATGGGGCCTGCATCTGTAGCACAGAAGTAAGACAATAGATTGAGTTCGACTTCTGTCTTTCCCGTCTTGGAACTCGCTTGGACTGAGATTTGAGTGACATCTGGCAAGATAGCAACATCCATCATTTCCACTTGATAAGGAATATTCTTCCATCGACCAGGAAGGCTGGATGCTTCTGCGCTTAAGATTCGATACTTCTCAGCCCATTCACTGGGCTTGAGAATTTCCGGTTTCTTCGATGTGTTCTGGAGTTTGCGTAAAAGGCTCTGCTGTAAGTTCATCAAGGGCCTCATGAATAAGATCCGTCAGGATGGATTGAATTTGACCTGGACTCTGAGTGCTGGTCAGTAAATGCGCTGCTTTGGTGGGAATGACAAGAAGCCTGGCTTTAAACTTTCCTACATAATCACAATAAACACTTTCTGCGTCTTCAATGGGAATGAGCTTTTTTTCTTTCTCTGCATTATCGAGCTCTACCTTTTTTGCGCGGGCTGAAGCGAGTCTCGTTTCCTCACGTTCACGATTGATCTTGAGTTCATCCAGATTATCATTCCCATAAACATAAACAGCATGAACTGCTTTTTTCAGTGGATAGAGCAAGCTATTGAGTGGACCAGGTGTAGACTCAACACTTTCTAACTTTCTTTTCAACGTCACCATCGAAAGATCAGTCAGCACACTTAACTCGGTCATGTTTAATTTAATATCTGAAACCCGAAGAAGTTTTGCACGATTCGGATGACCCTCAACACGCCGCTCTTCTGTAAAACTTTCTAAATTTGACACAAAATTTAATTCCCTAATATCCATCACTTCATGCAGCGCACTATTGCTGCGGTGTTTATTTTTTAACTAAAATATAAAAATAATTATAATATCAACTCAGTCAATTTAAATTCCTCTTTAACTACCGACACTTAACGTTCCGTATTAATCTATACTTTTTCAGTTCACTATCTACCCCTCGGGTCGTTCTTCCAACCGTGCGGCGCGTTATAGCGAGAAGGACCCAAGCTTTATTCCTATTTGCTTTGGGCCTGACTACATCTAATGAATGCAGCTTCCAGTTGTCGGTGTGGCTTAAGCCACGGGTTCAATTAGTCCATGCCAAGGACAGTACATGAACTTCAATCATCTGGGTATTGCACATTTTGTGCAACCCCTGATCGCTCTTGACAAGTAGTACCATATAAGATACTATCTTTATATCAATGGGTAAGCACCGAAGAGGAAACTACGTGTTTGTAAGCTGGATCGGAGATCATGGCAATCATGTTCATGTGTACAAAGATGGTCGCTTGTTGGTGAAATGGAATATTGATGCCTGGTGCGAGGAGCCTGGATCGGGCAAAGCATCGAGTCAAATTAAACGCTTGCTCAGAGAGTTGAAGGATGAAGGGAAAATCGGTTATGCGCATTAAAAAAGTCATCGCTAACAATAAGAAAAAAGTTTTTGAAATCACTGTTGGCAAACAGGTCTACGAATTCCCTTACTCTCGTCTCACGCTTAAACCTAGCGATGTAGATGGAATTATCAAAGTCTATCCTGATCCTGAAATTGGATATAACGGATTTACCTATCAACTTGCCTCTAATAAAGAGAACACGATCGTGATGGATCAGGTCTTAGAATATCTCAAAGATCCTGAATATTATCGCAATATGATGCTTTTTAAAATGACGATTGAAGCTCAAAATCGAATGAAAAAGCTTGCTGTGAGTAAACGAGAAATTACTAGACGCATGGGTACCACTCCTACTCAGTTCTATCGTCTTATGGATCAGACCAACACCCATAAGACAATTGATCAGATGGTAAAACTTCTAGCTGCACTTGATTGCTCAGTACAGATTAAGTTTACTGATTGGGCGGCATGAAATTAATAAAAGGGCCAAGGTTTCAACCGAGACCCTTTTCCTCATTGCACGAAAATGACAATATACAAACTTTAACCGTTTAGGTATTGCACAAAATGTGCTACCATATTTAACTATTGACATCTAATTCATCATATGGTTAATATATGTATATGGTGAATTTACCATTAACTACCTTAAGCCAGATTCAAACCTGTGCGACTACTGGTAAGGTATCCTTCACCTACAAAGCATTAAGAGAACTGGCTTTGCTTGAGCTAGGCCTAGATGAAGCGGATGTCTGCGATATCCTAAAAAGCCTCAAAGCTTCTGACTTCATCGAGCGAAAAAGATCCAAGCTCAGTGAGGAATGGCTTTATATTTTTAAGTTTTATGTTGATCGCACGCTTGTTTATTTGAAACTTATTTTAAGAGAGGATTGCATTATTATTTCATTCCACGAGGACCACCCCCATGACTAAGAAAACAAATAAAAAACTCAATTCCCCTTCAAACAAGTGCCCTGAGTGTGGAACTTCTATGAAAGAAGCTACGGGTAAACTCAGCTTTCCAGTCAACGGGGAAGAGATTTCCGTTTCAGGACTTACTTTTCTTAAATGTCAGAAATGTCAGGAAATGATTCTAAGGCTGGATGAATCTAGAAAACTCAGGGAACAGGCGATTGAACTCTATCGGAAGAAATACCATCTTCTTTCAGGCGATGAGATCCGATCATTGAGAGAAAGAAATGATCTGACTCAAGCTCAATTTGCTAGTCTCCTCCGCTTAGGAGTCAACACCATTTCTCGATGGGAATCAGGGAGAAATGTTCAAACTTCAGCCATGGATGTATTATTAAGATTGATTCGTGATGTCCCTGGTACTTTAGCTTATCTTCAAGAATTGGCTGCTTAAAATAATCAAACACCCCGTAAAACCTCGGATTTTTTGTCCCGAGGTTTTACGGGGTATGTGATGGATTTGAAAAATGGACTAGAGAATAAATGGGGTCCTCCCCATGAAAGACCCAATTCACTAGCTCGATATTGGTCTAATGTTTCCCTAATCTCTTTCTCTTTCTCCGCTGTCAGATTGCCGATCCCTCCTGCATCGCTCACAAGACTCAGTTGTCGGAATCATGCACCTTGAAGTCTCTTCCCAGAATTCCAAGTAATGCATTTTACTTCCAAATGAATTACTCATATATTGTTTAATACCCTGGCGTCGTTGATGTACCCTGTATCTCTCCAACCACACTCGATGTGTCCCCACACGGACCGGAAACCACGCGAATCGTTTCACATCCCTCTCTTCTCCTGTCGCTGGAATTCTGAACCTCATAACTCTGACTCCCGCTCATCTCGCATCATCAGCATACACACACCTTGTTTCCAGTCCCAACAAAAACGTATCCCAAGTTGGTCATGAATCGATCAAAGTTCATAAATTAACCTTTTCTAAATTGAATATTTATTTTTCAAGTTTCGCTTTCATCTTGGCTACATAATTTTCTTCAAAGATTTGACTCACAGTCTTCTTCATTCCCCACTTAGGTTTATTTATGACATGCTGTTTAAATACAAAGAGCATATCGATCTGAGGTGGCGGAGAAACTGCCTTCTTTCCTGTGCGCTTTTTTCCCTTTTTTTTATAGATAAGAAAACTATTTCCTTTGTACTGGATCACATCATAGTTATTCCTTCTGATCAGGACAGAGGGATTGCCCTTCATTCGCGCTGCTGCTGTCTCAGTATTGATCCGCATCGGGATGCCAATAAACGGCCATTTTTTCCCGATGCGGTCTCCCCCATACTCGTGCCAATACATCGCCTTAAATTGACTCCCAATACGGGCCTTGAGTTTTGGCCACTGATCTTCAGTCACTTTTCGATACTGAATTTGTTTCAATACCCAAGATTTTTTAATTTTGAATTTTCCTGGCAACTCATCCACAAGCTTCTGCCTTGCTAAATAAGAGCAGGAATTCATGGCACTCACGGCTGCTTTTGGAATATTCTTTTCTGCTAACTCTTGAATGCGCTTCATCGCCTCCTTCGTGTTATGCTTGATGGTAATCATTCTTTTTATTTTCCCATGCGTAACGCTTAATCATACGAATCAGGTGGTACCGACTGATACCTAAGATTTGATACGCTTGATTTTTATTCCACTGACAAGCTTTAAGCACGGATAATGTGTAGGCCAGCTTGATCGAGTGGAGACTTGCTTTCTCTTTCATTAACTCCTGTATTGCCTGTTCCATATCTTCCTCTCTGACGAGATCCCCTCTATTGCTAATCTAACCGGTATAAATCTCACGCACTTCACTCATGCTCTCTGGAGTCACTTCAGGAAACTGCTGATCTAAAAATACCCGTGCTTGCTCTGCCCAAATCTGTCTTAAACTTTTTGGCTCAGCAAGCTTGAGCTCACAGACTCTCGCCCACCCTCCTTGATTTTCGACCACCTGAATCGAGATCTTGTCTAAATCTCGTTTAGCTAATTCAAAATTCTCACTCCCATAGAGCCGAATCGCTCGATCTATTTTTCTAGCCGTTGACCATGACCACGATAGGATAAGTTTATTGAAATCCATTTTTTCCTCCACATCGTTCTCAAGCAACTAAAATCGCCTTCAGTTCATCAAACTGATCCTCGGTTAATTCGTCTGAATTTTTGACCTTGAATTTTGATTCCATCACTTGTGCAATACTTTTCAGGTCAAGTTTGTAGGCTTGAGCAAGATCAACGAGTTCCTCACGTCGTGATTTTTTTTCTTCAGAAATGCTCTGAGTTTCAACCATTCTAGGCTCTAAAGTTGCAATTTCTTCATGAGAGTAAGCACCTCCTAATTCATCAGGAAATGCCATTCGAAGTGCCTGACTCTCAGCCACTTTCTTAATCATTGTTTCTGGCATCCGTGCCCATAAATTTTTTCCTGTGTTGTACTCCGCTAAATTCACTTCTTCTCGGGCAGGATGATTCCAATCTTGCCTGTAAATCTCAGCCCATGCACCGACACATTCACCTCTTTGATTTCTTAATATTCCTCTCTTAATTCCTGAGAGTTTCCCTGTACTCATGGCTTTTGCTCGAAGACCATCGATCCCTACCACGATCGAACCAGGGGTATTTCCAAATTTAATGAAATGAATTTGTCCTGGCTTCAGTGGATCAAGACCCATATTTTTGCAACGATGTAAAAAAAGTTGCAATTCAAGATCAGTTGCTCCTTTGGCCACTACGTTTTTAATTAATTGAATTTGCTCATGAGTCCAAGTTGGATTGGACTGCGTTGTTACTTCCATACGGACACCTTTCTTATTGTCAATCTATTTATGCAATTTCTCTTTCCCGTGTCTGATACTCTTCAATCATTTTCATCATCTCTAAAAAGTAAGCATCACAAGTGATTTTTCCATGCTCTAGATCATTAATCACTTGGTCATACCGATCCCCATGAAGTCTTCCGATTCTTCCCATCGCGGCTACGGGCTCCATGGGGGTACCGTCTTTGTATTTAATTCCTAACTTCGATACTTTCTTTTCAAGTGCGTTGATGGCTTCTAAAAAAGTCACATTTCCCCTCCCATGGTTTGCTCATGCTTTTTCAAGTCTAAAAAAATACTTTGAAGCGAAACTAAAGAAGCCCCTTGCTGATTTTTTTTCTGAGTTGAATCACACAAAAGTTCCTGATCCATCCCTTGCTTTTGAGTCAACAAAGCTTTGGCTAGATTTCTCCACTGAGCCCGAAGTGTGGGTAAGTTTTCATCGTCCAATGAAGTGCATAGATTTTCCCAGCCCCCCTCCGACTGAACCACTTGCCAAGCCAGACTCCCTAATTTCTCCTTCGCATCCGAAAGTCGATAAGGACCAATGGACCGAATTGCTCCAATGATTTGACTTGCAATTAAGGCTGCTTGGTCCTCATGCGAAAGTTGAGGATTGGCTCGCCCTCGAATTTCTTTGAGCGAAGGGAAGGGATCTCGACTGCTTCGATTTTGAATGATCTCGTCAATCGCAAAACACAGTCTGGCATAGCCCATGGATTTTAGACTAGAGTCGTAAAGCGCAATGAGGCTTTGCGAAAGTTGGAATCCAGGAACTAAGCTAGCAAGACACATCAAGCGTTGGTAAAATCCCTGTTGTTCAGATTTTAACTGTGTGACGTTCATGAATCGCCTCTCAGAGAGACCATGAGACGCACAGAAAGCAGCCTAGAATTTATTTTCTCAAGCTCGGTAATATGTAACCATGCACTTAAGTGGAATGAGCCCCTTAAATCGAAAATAGAATCCTCTCGTTTCACGATGACACCTCGGCAAAAGATTTTTGGCTTTTCAAATAATTCTGCATGGCCTGCGTATTGGCATCGTTCCGTTCCTGCTGCGCAGTGTTCGAAGGTAAAATCCTGACCCCAGTCTTCCACTCAGTTCGTAGCTTCTCAGCATCTAGAAGCATCATTCCCACGGCATGACCTGAATTAACGTAGGAGCGATGGCTATGCGTGAGATAGAATTCAGCCACCCAAGGGGCTTCTATCGCTGGAATCCTAGAAACAAAATTTTTGAGCTGTCCCATGATCTTTTCGTTAGAAACAGGAGGAATCCCGTACCTCTGCTCGTACGCTGCCGCATAAGCCCTCCAAGTGATAGCAGTAGGTGAAGCACCCTCTTCGTTGACCTGCCGTTGTCTCGTGTCTTCCTCTGGCTGGTCTATGCCTGGAAGAGTCATGCTGAGCTGAGGAGTTTGTTCCGTGATGGGAACGTCTGCACTGAATCCTTGTGTTTGAGACTGAACTGGAATTTCCACATGAGTCACTGACGCGTTGGCGTCCGATCTCTCGTGAGAGGTCGGCGCAACATTTCCCTTCCCTTCCAGTTCCCTTTCCAGTTCCCTTTCCAGTTCCCTTTCCAGTTCCCTTCCAGTTCCCTTCCCTTCCCCACGTGCATTACATTGCAACTTCACTGACGCGTCAGATTCATTGCACTGTAATTGCACTGACGCGTCAGTGTAACTACACTCACGCGTCAGCTGACGCGTGGAATCCTGATATAAGGATGTGTTAGAACAGGTTTCCACCGGAGTCGGGCGTGCAAATCTTTTTAAATCGGTCCCGAACTGGGTCAGGGTGGAGAGGAATTTCAGGAAGTCAGGTGGAGCAAGCAGTTGTCCTGATTCAGGTACTGGAATGGAAGACGCCCGCTCCCTGGGATTAATCACTTGATGAAGCTTCCACGATGGAATGTCACCATAGAACTTGCCCTTACATTTGTACTTCCTGACAAATCCCTTGGAATGGAAGGCATCCAAAATATCTTCAAAATTCAAATTGTCCCATGGCAGGATATCTAACTGGAGTGTTTTAGGTCTCCATTCAAATCGACCTTCCCGATCACAAACCGTAAATAAGCCACACCAGGAAAGTCGCATCGGTAGCTTTGTTCTTTGTTCAAGATCAAATAAATCCTCATGACGAAAAAGCTCTGGTTTAATGGTTCGAATTCTACTCATGCTGTAACTCCTCTTGTTGTTGATTTTTTGCTAAAATTGATTTTCTGAAAATTATTGGAACTGACTTGGTGGCACACTCTTCTGTAAAACCCTCCTAGACCTGATCGATTTGAACTCTCATGCATTATAATGATGCGATGACCCTCTAAACTTTGAAGCACCTGGCTCTTTAGAAAAAGCTTCATGGTCTCAATTCCTTTGACTTGCGAGAAAGGAGTTTTTGAACAATTCCCTAATGTCATTTCAGCACCTCCCTATTAAGGATGGGTTTTGACTTTGCGGGAACTACAGCGAGGTAGCCCCACACAATGAGATTAAGAAATGGCACAAAGGCTGCTATGGCAAGCATGCAGGAATGAGTTCCCTCCCCGTAGATGTCTCTTGCTCGCTTGGAAAAATTGTGAAAATGCATGATCAGACTTAAGCTCAAAAATGAGATCATGCTAAAGCCATACAAAACATGAAAAAGTATCGGTGAATTTGGACGTAGCACGCTGGAATCCAAGAACCCACATCCCAGTGCAACCAAGGATTGACTAATGGATAGAACTCCAAAATTAAATAGGAACTGTGCTCGACCGTACGACGTCTAAAGTATCGGTCTAAACAAATACATTCTAATCCCGTAGAGTACAAAGTAAGTCAACCTGATCACTCAGCGGCCTAGCCAGAGTGACACCAAACAAGGGGGGTCGAGTGTGGACAT
>Ga0302200_10000891_pt1 | contig 29191 bp, 29 predicted proteins | sample II_Bog_N3_1_FD_194585 | JGI IMG/M metagenome (GOLD analysis project Ga0302200, IMG submission 194585) | Peat permafrost microbial communities from Stordalen Mire near Abisko, Sweden - II_Bog_N3_1 | ecosystem: Environmental > Terrestrial > Soil > Wetlands > Peat | place: Sweden: Abisko... | reverse complement strand
TATCAGACCGTCTACTCCCGCGAACGCGGCTCTGTGGCCGCGCCCACCGCCGGCCTGCACTTCACGCCGCAAATCCTCGATGCGCTCACCGCGCGCGGAGTCGAAGTCGCCCGCATCACTCTCCACGTCGGCCTCGGAACCTTCGCCCCTCTGCGTATCGAGCGAGTCGATCAAGTCCGCCTGCATCGCGAGCGCTACACGCTCTCCGCCGCAGCCGCCGACGCCATCAACCGCGCCGCCAGCGATGGCCGCCGCATCGTAGCCGTCGGCACCACGGTTGTCCGCACGCTGGAACACTGCGCACAGCAATCCGCCGGTCACCCTCTCGAAGCCCACTCCGGCGAAACGGAAATCTTCATCTCTCCCGGTTTCCAGTTCCGCCTCGTCAACGCCCTGCTCACTAATTTCCATCTGCCCCAGTCCAGTCTGCTCATGCTGGTCTCGGCCTTCGCCGGACGCGAGCCGGTCCTCGCCGCCTATCGCCACGCCGTCCAGCAAAAATACCGCTTCTTCAGCTACGGCGACTGCATGTTCATCGCTTGACGCACTTGCTTACCCGTGCTGACTTGCTGACCTGCTGACTCGCTGATCCCAGTTCCCTGCTAAACTCATCTCGTGCCCGACTCCTCCAAGCCGCCCGTCTTCCTGCTCGACACCATGTCGTTCATCTTCCGCGCCTACCACGCCATGCAGCGTTCGCGGCCCATGAGCACTCGCGCGGGCCTGCCCACGGCGGCCATCTACGTATTTGTCAACATGATCAAAAAGCTGCGCCAGGATTTTCAGCCGCTCTACTTTGCCGCCGTCTTCGATGTAAGCGGGGAGGTCTTCCGCGACGAGCGCGCCCGCGCCATGAAGCCCCTACGCAAATGGAACGGCAAGACGCAGAGCTTCGACGAGGTCAGCTACGAAGGTTACAAGGCCAATCGCGCGGCAACGCCCGAAGACCTCAAGCGCCAGATTCCCTACATCCGCCGCGCGCTTGAGGCCCTGCGCATTCCCATCCTTGAGGCCGAGGGCTTCGAGGCCGACGACGTCATCGGCACCCTGGCGCGCGAGGCCGCCGAGCAGCAGCATGAGGTCTTCATCGTCTCCGGCGACAAGGACATGATGCAGTTGGTCACTCCCACGGTGAAGATGCTCAACCCGCAGAAAGACAATCTCATCCTCGACCCCGCCAAGGTCATCGAAGTGCTCGGCGTCCCTCCGGAAAAGGTTGTCGATGTGATGGCCCTGCGCGGCGATTCGGTCGATAACATTCCCGGCGTACCCGGCGTTGGCGAACTCACAAGCTTAAAGCTCATTGTCGAATACGGCAGCGTTGAAGCAGTGCTCGATCACGCTACCGAAGTCAAGGGTAAGATCGGGGAATCCCTTCTGCAGAACCGCGACGCGGCACTACTGTCCAAAGAACTCGTCACCATTGACTGCCACGTCCCGCTCACGCTCGATCTCGACGCCATGCAGACGCAGCCGCCCGACCTTGAGGCCTGCCGCGAGCTCTTCACCGAGCTTGAATTTACATCGATGCTGCGCGATCTTGCGCCCTCTGAAACCGCGCCCGCCGTCAAGCTGATCGACAAGCCAACGGAAGGTCAAGCCGCCGCGTTCTACGCCGCCGCGTGGGCTAGAGGCTTTGCCTTTGCCCTCGATGCCGCACCCGCGCCGCCGGAAGAAGAAGAAATTGAGCCGCAACAATCGCTCTCGCTCCTCGACGTGGCCGAAGCCGCCGAAAAGCAAGCCCACTTCAACGTAGGCGTCTGCGCCGACCCGTCAACCGCGCTACTCCTCCCGCTCACCAGCGAACTCCGCACACTGCTTCAAGTCGCCGCCGTCCCCAAACAAACCCATGACTGGAAGACGGCTCTCCACCTGCTGACCGCGCAAGGCATTCAGTTACACGGCGCACCCGCCCGCGATGGAGTGGACGACACCATGCTGCTTTCCTACGCGCTCAACCCCACCCACTCCACACAAGCGCTCGCCGATGTGGCCGCGCGCCACTCGCAGCCAGCGCCCTCCACTCTGGCCGCCGCCGCTGCCGCGATTCGCGCTCTGGTTCCGGCGTTGAAAGCCGAAGTCAAAAAGTCCGGACTTGATCGTGTCTATGAAATGGACCTGGCCCTCGCGCCCGTTCTCTTCCGCATGGAGCAGGCCGGCGTGCGCATCGATCTCGGCGTCCTCAATGGTCTTTCCAAACGTTTCGCTGAGGAATTGACTCGCGTCGGCGAGCGCATCTTCGAGCTCTGCGGCCGCCGCTTTAACATCAACTCCCCCAAGCAGCTCGGCGAAGTCCTCTTCACCGAGCTCAAACTTCCCGCCCCGGCAGCCCGCGGAAAAAGCAAGTCCGTTTCCACCGCGCAGGATGTGCTCGAATACCTCTCAGAACAGCACGAAGTTCCCCGGCTGGTCCTCGAATATCGCCACCTATCGAAATTGAAATCGACGTACATCGACGCGCTGCCTCTGCTCGCCGACGCCGATTCGCGCGTTCACACCACCTTCAACGCAGCGGCTGTGGCCACCGGACGCCTCTCCTCCGTCAATCCAAACTTGCAGAACATCCCCATCCGCACCGAGTTGGGCCGCGAAATTCGCGCCGCCTTCACCGCCGCTCCCGGAACGCAATTGCTCTCCGCCGACTATTCGCAAATCGAGTTGCGCCTGCTCGCGCACTTCAGCGGCGATCCGCTGCTGATGCGCGCCTATCAGAATAACGAGGACATTCACACCCTCACCGCCAGCGAAGTCTTCGGCGTGCCCGCCGCCGGCATGGACAAGCAGACCCGCAACCGCGCCAAGGCTGTCAACTTCGGCATCGTCTACGGCATCTCGCCCTTCGGCTTGGCCGCGCAGCTAGGCATTCCGCAGCATGAGGCACGCGATTACATCGAGCGCTTCTACTCGCGCTACGCGGGCGTCAAGGCGTTCATCGATAAAACCCTGGAAGCCACGCGTAAATCCGGCAGCGTGCGCACGCTCTTCGGCCGCGTCCGTCCTATTCCCGACATCGAGAGCCGCAACCCCAACCAGCGCGGCTTTGCCGAGCGCACTGCCATTAACACGCCGCTGCAAGGTACCGCCGCCGACCTCATCAAGCTGGCCATGATCGCCATCGACCGCAAGCTAACTGAACGCGCGCTCAAAACCCGCATGGTCCTGCAAGTCCACGACGAGTTGCTCTTCGAGGTTCCCGCCGACGAAGCCGCCGAAGTTGAAGCATTAGTTCGCGCTGAAATGGAGGGCGTGATCAAGCTCAAAGTACCGCTGGTCGCTGACCTGAAGTCTGGCCCCAACTGGCGCGACATGAAATAAGCCAAAATGCACCGGATTTTGCTCCAGTGGTATCATCAAGCCGTAGGGGTGTTTATGAAACTTAAGAGCCAGGTTTCAGAGTTCGTGATGGGCGAAGGCGGCTCTCCGGATATGACCTTTACGCTCGTCTTCCGTGAAGTTCCGGAAGAGAAGGTCTTTGTCGCCGAATGTCTGGAGATTCCCGGATGCGTCTCCGAAGGGGATACGCTGGAGGAAGCAAAAGCCAACATCCGCGACGCCGTGCGCGCCTGCCTCAGTGTAATGTTTGAGGATTGCGTCCGCGATGCGGCCCGTCACCGCTCCGTTTCCACATCGTATGTCGGCATCTCCTCGCAGCAAACCATCACCGTGAAAGCGAATCCTGGTCTGGATTTACAGGTGGCGTGACCCATGGGCCTCACCGATCTTCCCTTGGCAAGCGGAAAAGAACACCAGAAAACATTCGAGAAGTTTGGCTGGATTCTTCGCCGCGATGGGAACCACATCGTGATGACCCATCCGAATCACGAAAATACAATTTCAATCCCCAACCATAAAGAAGTGAAAAGAGCCACGCTCCACACAATTCTGAAGCATATAGGAATCAAGGACGCTCAATATCGCACACTTTTCAATTCGTAGCCCTGTGAAATGGGATACGGGTTGGCGATTATGGTCTCCCAGGTTTCAAAATCGAAACCGGGGGCACCCGGCGGTCAGAAATCACGATCTAGTGACAGCTAGCCTGATCCTGAAACTCGTGATTTTCCGTCATGGATACAAAACCTCGCGCGCAACTCAGAATCTGTTCTTCAAGAGAAATGTCGAAGTTGTCCGGGGATATGGCCGAGGCCTGCTTGCGCAGCGCCAGGTAGAGTTCACTCAGCTTTTGCATATTGTTGAATTCAGCGGTAAGCATTGGAAACGCGTTACGGTCGTCGTCCGTCGATGCGGTGGAGGAGGCAAGAGCCAGAGTCTTTTCTGCCAGCCTGTGGTGCGTCGATACCCAGTCTTCCGACACTGGAGTGTTATTCTGGACCGCGTTGACGATTGCGATTCGCCATTCCCGGATCACGCTCATCTCTTCGATGCCCGCCTGGACGAAAGCAGTTGAGAACCCCGCCTTTGCATGGGGCGCCGATGCCTGTACGCCAAAATCCGAGGAGGGAAGCGTGAGCGTCGTCTGAGTGGCTTTGAACGAGAGGGTTCCCTGAGTCAAACGCGCCAGCGACTCAATTTCGACATACGACTTTCCGTTGATCTGAAGGAGTTGTGCTTCGCCTGCGTGTCCCGTGATTGTGAACGTGGTAGCCTTTTGCGGCGTTTGCGAACTGACCTTTGCAGGCAGCATCAGAAGTGCGGTCAACAGAACCGCAACAACGGCAATTCTCATTTTCATAGGATATTCTCCGCGCATTATCTATAAGTTTCCCATTGCCTAATTCTGTATACTGTTCAATCTTGCGCACAATTGGCGAGTGGACTGCCTATCCTGAAGTTCACAACTTTAGTCCCACTTGATTACACGCAAAAGGTTCGAATAATCGTCTGTCCACGCCTGTGTTCCGGGAGGCACATTGACGGGCGTCCAACCAGGGTCCGCTGCCAGCGCTCCCAGATCGTCCCGGTTCCGCGCCATCACCAACCACTGAGAAGGTAACTTACCCGCGCTCGCTTGTGTCTGCGAGACGGCGATATCTTTCTTCATCAGGCACACCAGGCCGCTGTCGTGCGCCATGGCGCCGAGCGTAGGAGCAAGCCGCAGGTAGAGGTTGCTGATGTGAAAGGCCACCATGCCCCCGGGCGCTAATTTCCGCACGTAAAGCGTCAGTGCCTCTTTAGTCATCAGGTGCATGGGAATCATATCTCCGCTGAAGGCGTCGAGGACAATCAGATCGTAGCCTGAGTCTGGTGCGTCGCGGAGTTTGAGCCGCGCATCTCCAAGGACAATCTGAGCCGAAGGCGCACAATCCCGGAGGTACGTGAAGTAACGTGAATCCAGGGCGAAGCGCTCCACTAATGGGTCGATCTCGAAGTAAGTCAGCGACTCCTCAGGCCGTAGATAGCAGGCCATCGACCCTGCTCCCAGGCCAACCACGGCCCACCTTGCGATGCGCATCTCGCCAGCGTTTCCGTAGTGCTTCTTGGCCTGCATGGCCGCAAGAATATCGCCTGCGGGGCCTGATCGAGTGTAGTACGTCAGTGGTTCGCGGCTCTCAGCGGCGTCCAGGCTCTGCGCCCCATGAATGGTTGCGCCGTGGATGAGATAACGCAGCCTGCCGTCCGGGCTGTTGGTCACACGGAGCACGCCAAAGAAGTTTCGCTCCGCATGTAGAACCTGTCCTACTTCCGGAGTATAGAGTGAACTCGCAGCCAGCAGTGCCGCCACACCCGCCGCGAAACGCAGCGGTCGTTTGCCGAAGCTGAGGCACCAAACTATCGAAGAGCCAAAAATGAGAATGCGAAGCGGACGCCCTAACTGCACTCCCGCATGCGCCAGGACGGTGAACACGGCAGCCATGCTCAGCCCAAGCGCGATAGGAAGCAGCCAATCGTTACGCTTCATTTTTACGGCTTTGGCCGGCGTCATCGACTCCTCGTCGACAGGGGGGCGCAACAGCGCCGCGAAGATCAGCGCCAGCGGAAACTCAACCACTGTGGAGAAGACCACGGGCGCGACCAGCGCATTGAAGATGCCGCCGAGTACGCCGCCAAAAGATATCCAAAGATAGAACTCCGTCAAGCGGCTGACATCAGGCCGGCTGCGGGCAAGTTGACCGTGACACATCAGGGCAACCGCAAACAAAATCAGCAGATAAAGCAAAATCAGAGCAATCAGTGGAAATGTGATCTTGAAGGCGGTAGGAACGAGTGCAATCAGGATGAGAAAAGGCATCCTCCGAACCAGACCTTCATGCGGAACAGGCGGCCGCTTGGCGAAGACCAGCACAAAGCTCAACAGGTAAAACGCCAGAGGCAGAACCCAAAAAAGCGGAATGGCGGGAACATCGGTGGTCAGCGCAGAGGTTACGCCCATCATCAGACTGGAGGGCACAAAGGCCAACGCAATCCAGCGCAAGCGCTGGGGCCAAACGGCATTCGGCTCAGTTTCGGTAATGACTTCCCGCGGCGCGGCTTCAGCGAATGCCATGCCGGGTCGTGTCCGCCAAACCATCGCGCCACAGGCTGCCGTCATAACCAGAAATAACGCGTAACCATAACTCCAGAGATGGCTCTGCGCGCTCAGGCGCAGCGCGGGTTCCAGCAACAGTGGATACGCCAGCAATCCCACAAGGCTGCCTGCATTGCTGGCGGCGTACAGGAAGTATGGGTCATTTGCTTGTTTGTGCCCTGACTGCGAAAACCATCGTTGCAGAATGGGCGTCGAGCTCGATAGCAGGAAGAATGGCAAGCCCACTGTAACTGCAAGCATGGCAAACACCCAAAGGACTGGACTGCTCTCGGTCGGCGGCTCCCAGCCAACCGGAATATGCAGCGGCAATACGGCGAGAGGCAGGAGCGCGAGAGTTGCTTGCAGAACAATCTGCGCATGACGCCTCAGCCATTTCGTCACTGCATAGGCGTACAGGTAACCAGCCAGCAAAGTCGCCTGATAGAAAACCAGACACGCATTCCACACCGCTGGCGCGCCGCCAAGCAGGGGCAGCGCCATCTTGGCCATCATCGGCTCCACCAGAAACAGAAGCGCCGCACTGACAAACATGGAAATTGTGAATACGATTAACAGCATTCAGTCTCTGGCTCCCGCCGGTGGGTGATCCACTTCTTTTGCTCTCGCACAAGATTGGGTGCTGGGAGGAATGTGTTTACACGCCCAGCTCCGCCCGAATCGCCCCCGCAATCGCCTCTGCGTGCCTCTTCATCGCCTCTTCGCTTTCCGCTTCAATCATCACCCGCGCCAGCGCTTCGGTGCCGCTGTAGCGGATCACCACGCGCCCCGTGTCCTTCAACTCCGCTTCCGCCGCGTGAATCGCCGCGGCCACCGGCGGAATCTCCTCCAGCGGTCTCTTCTCCCGCACCTTCACATTCACAATCACCTGCGGAAAGACCTTCAAATCCTCGGTGAGCTCGTCGATGCCCTTATTCGTCCGCGCAACCAGGTCCAGCACCACCAGCGCCGTCAGCAGCCCGTCGCCCGTCGTCGCCAGGTGCGGCAGCAGAATATGGCCGGACTGCTCGCCGCCCAACGCCGCGTTGTGCTTCTGCATCTCTTCCAGCACATAGCGGTCGCCCACCGGCGCGCGCAGCATTTTGATTCCGGAACGGCGCAGCGCTGCCTCCAGACCCATGTTCGACATGGTGGTGGCGACAACCAAATCTCCCGTCAGCAGTCCGCGCACCTTCAGGTCGCGTGCCACCATCAGCAGAATCGCGTCGCCGTTGATCACGTTGTTGTGGCTCCCGGCCAGCATACAGCGGTCGGCGTCGCCGTCAAAGGTGAGGCCCAGGTCTGCTCCGCGCACGGTCACTTCAGCGGCCACATACGCCGGATGCAACGCCCCGCAGTCCAGGTTGATGTTGCGGCCATTGGGTGCGATGTTGTCAAGAATCACATCGCCGCCCAGGCGCCGGAAGAGCTCTGGAGCAACTGCCGCCGCGGCGCCGTTGGCGCAATCGGCCACAATCCGCAAACCTTTCAATCGAAGGCCGGGCACACAACTGAGGAGAAACTGAATATAGTCCGCCGGCAGCGCGGCGTTGTCCTCCACAGGGATCAGCGTTGCCGGATCCGGTGCTACCGAACGCGAGGCGTGATGGAGAATTTCTTCCTCCATGGCCAGCTCCACCGCATCGGCCAGCTTGAAGCCGTCTCCGCCGAAGAGTTTGATGCCGTTGTCCTGCCAGGGATTGTGCGAGGCGGAGATCACCACACCTGCCTGAAATCCATGCGTACGCGCCAAAAACGCCACCGCCGGCGTGGGCACCACGCCCGCGCTTTCCACGCGCGTTCCCGTTTCGCGCAACCCCGCGGCCAGCATCGCCGCAATCCATGGGCTTGATTCGCGCGTATCCCTCCCCAGCAACACCTTAGGAAAACTCCCCGGAACGGAGTTCCGCAGCGAGTGGCCCAGCGCCAACCCGCAAGCAAAGATCGTGTTTGCGTCCAGCGGAAATTCGCCCGCCACGGCGCGGATACCGTCGGTGCCAAAGAGTCTGCGTGCGTGGGCTGCTGTCATAGTCTCATTTCGTAATCTTAGATTCGACGCGGCTGATGAAAGCGCCGTCAGTGAGGCGCGTCGTCACCTTGTCGCCTGCCGTTACCTGCGCCGCTGACCGAACTAACCCGCCTGCCGCGTCCAGCACCAACGCGTAGCCACGCTCCAGCACGGCCAGCGGCGACAAGGAATGCAGCCGCGCATCGAGCGCGTTGAGGTGCGCCGAGGATTCATGCAACCTGCGCTCCAGCGTGCGGTCAAGGTGCGTGCGGCATGTGGCCAGTCGTTCCCGCGCATGGCCAAGCTGCTGGCGTGGATCGTGGCGCAAAACGGTGGCTGTCAGCTCCGCCAGGTGTAGCTGATCTTGCTGAAGGATTTTGCCCATCGCCGATCCCTGCCGGAAGCTGAGCTCGTCCAGGCGCTGGGCGATCCTGTGCAGCAGCGTATTCACGCGACCCTCGGCGCGGCTCACCGGCAGCCGCATCCACCGCTGCTGTGCTTGCAGCAGTTGGAAGCGCGCCGCGCGCTCCAGCCTGTGCGACTGCTCGGCCAGGTGCTCGGCTATCTTGTGCTGCGCCTCGGTAATCAATTCTGCCGCGGCCGAGGGCGTGGGAGCGCGCAGGTCGGCAACAAAGTCGGCAATGGTGAAGTCAGTCTCGTGGCCAATGGCAGAAACCACCGGCAGATGCGATGCCGCAATCGCCCGGGCCACTTGCTCGCTGTTGAAGGCCGCCAGGTCTTCCAGCGACCCTCCGCCGCGGGCCAGCACGATCACGTCCACCAGCCCTGAATCGTTCAGTTCCTTGAGCGCCGCCTCCACCTCTGCGGGCGCTGCATCTCCCTGCACGCTGACCGGGCAGAGGAGCACGCTCAATCCGGAGTGGCGGCGAGCAACAATGTTCAAAAAGTCTCGAATCACAGAGCCTGTAGGCGAGGTGATGATGCCCACGGTGCGCGGAAACGCGGGTAGTGGCTGCTTGCGCTCCGCGTCGAAAAGCCCCTCGGCCTTGAGCCGCGCCTTCAACTGTTCAAAGGCCAACTGCAGCGAGCCCGCGCCCACCGGCTCCATCGTTTCGGCCACCAACTGCATCTGTCCGCGTTGCTCGTAGACGCTCACCCGGCCGCGCGCCAGCACGTGCAGCCCGTCTTCGGGACGGAAGCGCAGCAGCATTGCCTGGCGCCGGAACAGCACCACCGGCAACTGTGCCTCCGCATCCTTCAGCGTGAAATAAACGTGGCCGCTCGGTGCGGGGCGGTAGTTGGAGATTTCGCCCTCCACCCAAACGTCGCCATACTCCTGCTCAATGAGCTCGCGCACCTGCCCCACCAGCTCGCGCACCGGCCAGATGCGGCGAGAGTCTCGCGGCCCCTCAAAGCTGAGGCCCAGTTGCGGCGCGAAGGGGTCTTCTCTATTCACTTGTAAAAGTGTAATTGCAAAGGGTCTGTCCTGGACTTGCTGCGATGAGCGCGATGCGCCCCGGCTACTGCCGGAACCGTCAGGGATGGGACGGTTAATGCGCTCCCGCGATCAGCCTGGACAGCCGCTCGGTTACGACGGCAACGACCTGCTCGTGGACCTCTTTGATGCTGTGATCGCCTTCAATCAGCACCACGCGGTTCGGTTCGCGGGCGGCTATCTTCAGATACTGCTGCCGGACGCGGCGATAAAAGCTCTCCTGTTCCGTCTCAAAGCGGTTTTCGTCCCCGCTGCCCTTATTGGCGGAGGCGGTGCTCTGGTTGCGGAGCCGCGCGCGGGCCAGCGCCGGTCCCAGCGAGGGCAGCAGCAGAATTGTCAGGTCTGGCTTGAGGTTGGAGCAGACCAGGCGGTGGAGTTCGAGCACCAGCTCCGAGCCCAGCTCCCTGCCGCCTCCCTGGTAAGCCTCCGTGGAATCCGTGAAGCGGTCACAGAGAACCACCTTGCCGGCTGCCAGAGCAGGCTTGATAACCTCGGATATGGCCTGAGCTCGGTCGGCAAACATCAGCGCCATCTCGCACATCGGCTCCAGGCCTTCGGAGCGCGAGTCCAGCACCAGAGCACGTATGCGTTCACCGGTCGTCGTGCCGCCGGGCTGGCGGGTAATCAGCGTGCTGTGCCCGCGCTTCTTCAGCCATGCGGCCAAACGAGTGATTTGAGTGGTTTTACCGGAACCATCCAGACCTTCGAAGCTGATAAACAAACCACGCCGCATGGGCTGAGTCTATCACCTGATTTTAGTTACAGACGGCTCCCCTTCATCTGTGTTAAAAGAATTAAGTGACGCATATCACAGGAGGCAGACGACTGCACTCCACAGGAGCTAATACAAAGTGAATCTTCTGTTCCAAAAATTCTGCGTTTGCGGCTTTCTCGTGGTCGCTCTGCTCACCACCCGTCAACTCAGCGCGCAATATCTGACGCTGGAGGGCCAAACCGGCGGCTTCCTTACGCCCACCGCCTACGTTGTCTACATGGAGAAGGGCCACGCGCTCTCCCATCCGGCCATCGGCGTCCACTTCATTAGCGCTTCCAAGGTCATCGGCAATATCGAGACCTTCAGTATCACGGAAGCGTTTTACGGCCGTGCCGAGGCTGGCTATACGCGCAGCGTGCATCAGTTCGGCAACAGCGGGCCGAGCACCACAGTGCTGGCCAACGCAGTGTTGGGATCCACAGCGTCGGCCACCTCAACGCCGGTCACGCCGGATTTTAGCCAGCTTTGGAATGCAAGCGGCATGAATGTCTTTCACGGCAAGGTGGTGGCCCTCAACGACGGGCAGTTCGGCCCCTGGACGCCGGGCGTGGCCGTTGGCGGCGTGGTGCGCACCGGCGATAAATTCGTCTCCGGAGAAGCCGGCGTGGTTGCCGTCCAACTCTACGATCAGTACTGCCAAGAGACCAGTTTGTGCGCCCCGGTTGCCGTCCCGGCTGCCAAGTCGTACACCAATGGTGACGTCTACATAGCCGTCTCCAAAACCTGGCTCAAGAAGCCGGTTCCCTTCCTCGCGAACATAGGCTGGAAGGCCACCAATGCCACCATCTTCGGCATTGGCGGACAGAGCACGCGCTTCGGCGGACGGTTCTTCGGCGGTCTCGGCATTCCGCTGCCCATCGGAAAGAGCATCGTGGCCGTGCCCTCGGTGGGCTTTACGCAGGAGCCGCGCACATCAAAGGGCCTTGGCCCGAATCCCCCCAACGGGATTCCTCTGGTGGGCGGCAAGGCTGACCTGCCCACCACGCTGGACTACGCCGTGCGCGTGACCCAGCGCGAGCATCCGCACTTCGCCTTCGATATCGGCATCGGCCAGGTGGCGGGAAATATCGGTTCGATCCCGTCGCCAACATACTTGCCCTCGCCGCCCTACCCATCGGTCGTCTACGTGCCGGTCAACCTGCAAGCCAGCCACATCATCGGCATAGGGCTCAGCTACCGCTACTGATGGTTTTATTCAAGAGGGTTGAAGCAGAATAGGCTTCCTGTATTGTTTTGACCAGAACGGGGAACAGGGCTGTGGGTACGCTTGCTGCGTAGTACCCATGCCCTTGCCCCGCGCAGCGAAAATCGATTCTCTCAGCGGAGCAGGCGCGTAAGAACCAGGAGGTTCTTCTCATGCAAATGTTCCGCCACGCGCGTTGGCTCATGCTAACGCTGTTTCTTGCTCTGATTCCTGCTTCAATCCACGCGCAAGTCGTCATCTCTGTCGGATTCGCTCCGCCGGAAATGCCCGTCTATGAGCAGCCCATCTGCCCCGAACCCAACATGATGTGGATGCCCGGCTATTGGGCCTACGATCAGGACCAGGGCGACTACTACTGGGTGCCCGGCGCCTGGGTTGCGGCGCCCTATGACGGCGCGCTGTGGACGCCTCCCTACTGGGGATGGTACGGCGGCCACTACAGGTTCCATAGCGGTTACTGGGGCCGCCACGTGGGCTACTACGGCGGCGTGGACTACGGCTACGGCTACGGGGGCATCGGCTACTCCGGCGGCGAGTGGCAAGGTAACGACTTCCGTTACAACACCGCAATCACGCGCGTCGATCAGAACCGAATCCACTCCACCTACAGTGACCGGACGATTGTGGCGAATAACACCATCGCCAACAATAGTCGCGTCGCGTATAACGGTGGCCCCGGCGGCATTCGGCACACCGCCCAGCCTTCTGAGCAGGTAGCCGCGCGCGACAAGCACACGGCTCCAACCAGCTTCCAGACACAGCACGCAACAGCAGCCAGGTCCGACAAAACCTCGTTTGCCAAGGCCAACAAAGGCCACCCGCAGAATGTGGTAGCCGCCAAGCCGCTGGGCCCACAAAGGACCACTCCTGCTACGGGGTCAAAGACTGAACCAAAGGCAGGGCCTCAATCGCACGCCGCTACCGCACAACACAATGCTCCGGCGCAGCAACACAATACTCCGGCGCAGCAACACAATGCTCCGGCGCAGCAACACAATGCTCCGGCACAACATGCTACTCCTGCTGCACAGCACGCCACTCCCGCGCAGCAACACAATGCTCCGGCACAACATGCTGCTCCTGCTGCACAGCACACCACACCCGCGCAGCAACACAATGCTCCGGCACAACATGCTGCTCCTGCTGCACAGCACGCCACTCCCGCGCAGCACACTGCTCCGCAACAGCAAGCTCGCCCTGCTCCGCAACAGCAGGCTCGCCCTGCTCCGCAGCAGCAGGCACGCCCTGCTCCGCAGCAGCAAGCTCGCCCTGCTCCGCAGCAGCAAGCGCGTCCTGCCGCGCAACCGCAGCAGCAAGCTCACCCTGCCCCGCAGCAGCAAGCTCGCCCTGCTCCGCAGCAGCAAGCGCGTCCTGCCCCGCAGCAGCAGGCTCGCCCCGCCCCGCAGCAGCAGGCTCGACCTGCCCCGCAGCAGCAAGCTCGCCCTGCCCCGCAACAGCAGGCTCGACCTGCCCCGCAACCCCAGCAGCATGCCGCACCCGCACCCAAGAATGAGCCTAAGCACTAAGAGCGGAAACTCATCCTAAAAACAACAGGCCCACGGTCAACCGTGGGCCTGTTTGTGTCTGGGAACCCTCGAATCCCATGCGCGAGGCGTGACTGCCGCACTGCAGGTGGACATGGCGCGCAAACGCGTCCGCCTGGACGGCCAGTCCCCCCATCGCAGGTGGTTAAAAACGGAAAGAGCCGCCCGGCAACAGGGCAGCTCTCTCCTCAGGGAGAATAGTTCCAACGGAGGCAAAACCATCAGAACTTTCTGGCTGCATACTAGGGGCGCGGGATGGGAGTGTCAAGAAGAATTCGAAGAAGAAATAAACGTTTATATATCAATCACTTGATAAATATATTTTAGGAAATGCACAGGGGCTCCCTTCGGCGTGTCTTCGCCTTTTGAATTCTGCTTTATCCCGTCTTTTCAGGGGATTTCTTAGGGTTAGTTCCTGGTTTCCCCCTGGTTTTCCCCAGCGTTTACCCTTCAGATGCGCCCTCGCGGTTTCTCTCCGAATTCCCCCCGCTCAGTCCCGCAGGTTCAGGCTGATGAACTCGATGTCGTAAACCGAGGAAACCGGCTTGCCGCGCGCCAGGCGGTAGAGCACCCGGAAGCCGCCCACGAAAAAAGCCAGCAAAAGCGATACGCTGCAGCCGATGATCACCAGGATGGTAATCCCCCACAGCAGCTTTCCGGTCTTCAAAATCTCGGACTCGCCCTCCTGCTTGAGCTGCGTCAACTCCGACTCGTAGTGCACCTGGGCCAGCAGCTTGTGGCTGTCGTCGGTAAAGGCGTTCCCGCTCACCAGCGCCACCAGCGGCCCGCTGCGCCGCACCTCCAGCGCTGCCAGGCCGGAGTCCCGCAGCGGCTTGGGCCAGGTTGCCTGCGCCTGCTGGCCCCCGTGTATGCCGGCTTGGATGAACTCGCGAATCTTGGTCTCCTGCGCCGCGGCTAACTGCGGCGTGGGATAGTCGATGATGGTCAGCGTGGCCGGTCCCGAGTGCAGCGTGTAGCTGGCGGTTACCGCCTCCGCGCCGCGATCAAAACCCACCAGCTCCGGCGGCAGCACGCCTCCCGCTCCGGCATAGCCCGCCGGCCCCATGGCATAGTGCGTGCTCTGCGCGTCCAGTTGCCCCTTGGGCACGCTGGCCATGATGGGAGGCGCCAGCGCCTTGCCGCCCTCCGGCAGTGGCAATTGCCCCGCCAGTTCGCGCAACTCCGAGCCGCTCATCGGCCCAATCTGCGAAAAGTTCGCGTCGACTACAGAGTTCCCCACCCAGAAGAGCACGCGATTGTTGTTCGAGGTCGCGCCTGTGCCGATCTGCTCCCTGGGCCATCCATTCTGCCGATAGAACGAGTACGCGCCATAAGCGCCGCTGGCGTCGTGAAAGCTCAGCGCCAGCAGGCTCAGCGTCTCGCCGCTCCGCTTGTACTTGACCAGCACCGCATCCGTAAACTCATACTCTTTGAGAACGGTCGCATTGGTGGGATCGGCCTGGGCCGCGTCGGTCATCTTCTTCGGCGCGCCTGTGGCAACCCAGCCGGCAAACGACTCCGGCAGCAGCGCCTTGGGAACCGGCGGAAGCGACCCATGCGTCACGCCCTGCTTAATTGGAGCCTTCGCCGGCGCAGTCTTCGCTCCAGCAGCGGTTACACCCCCCGCCAGCGCCACCGAACAAACCACAATTGCAATCCAACGCATTCAAACGCTCCAGTCTTCAGGTTACACGCAACCGCGCCCATCCGTTGCCGACGGCAACTCCTCTCTACTTGGACACTGGCAATCCGGAAAAGGTTCCTGCGGTCCGTTCGTGCGCGGGAATTTCATTTCGAGAACTGTAACGCCTAGTGTTATACTTTATCTGGTGAGCAAGACCGCCCATGACCGAATGCGCGTCTTCAAGAACAAGCCTTTCGCTCGCTTTGCGCGAAAGAACGACCTTTCAGATGCCGATCTTTGCAAAGCGATTCAGGATGTGGACCGTGGCCTGATTGGCGCCGATCTCGGTGGAGGCGTAATCAAACAGCGTTTGGCCCGAAGGGGTTCAGGCAAGTCGGGCGGTTTTCGCGCGATGATCTTTTTCAGGGCCAGGGATCGCGCCATCTTTGTTCACGGTTTTGCAAAGAACGACGTAGAGAACATTCGTCCAGATGAGTTGACCGCACTGAAGAAATTGGCTGCCGAGATGCTGGCTTATCGGGGAGAAGAACTTAAAAGTGCAATTGCGTCTGGGACGCTGATAGAGGTGAAGTGTGATGGGAAAAGCGAAGCAGTATCGTAGCAGTCTGATGGCGTCGATTCACGAGACGGCCGAGGGTCTGCACTCTGCCGGGATCATGGACAAGCGGACAATGCGCGAGTTCGACGAGCTTTGCCTGACGCCTGTTCAACCACTCGCCCCTGAAGAGATTCGCGCCCTCCGTCTCCGTGAGGGAACAAGCCAGGCGGTCTTTGCGCGCTATTTGAATGTGACGACCGGATTGGTGAGCCAATGGGAGCGTGGGGAACGGCGTCCGCAAGGCGCCTCGCTAAAGCTGCTTTCGTTGGTCTCTCAGAAGGGGCTGGCGATGGTAGCCTGAAGGCGGCAAAGGAGAAATATGACTGAAGACTATCTTTCCTATTACAACCTTGAAACTTATCTCTTTAATACTGTCCACGCGAGGTTCCACAAAGAGCAGAAACTCGACTCGTTTGACTTGTTTTCATCATTATCTGGAAGGCAAATCGATCCAAGTCAAAGTTGGCCCGCAGATTAATTCAGAAGGCTGGCAGTCTTGATGCAGCCGCAGAGCAGCTTACCAAAGCGCTATATTCGGAAAAATCCAACGAGGATCGCCTGAGTTTAGCCCTGAAAGTATGGGGATTTTGCCTGCCGATGGCTTCAGCAATTTTAACTGTGCTTTGGCCTGACGATTTTACAGTCTTTGACATTCGCGTTTGTCAGGAGCTTTCCTTGCTCCAATTGGGGGATTTCAGTAATTTGGGAAACCTTATCGTGAAAAACCTGTGGCCAAGGTATTGCGCGTATTGCGAAGCAGTGAAAAAAGCAGTTCCACAATACTCATCGCTCCGTGACAAAGACAGGTTCCTGTGGGGACAATCTGCTGCACGCCAGTTGGTGATTGATGTTAAGAATGGTTTCTTGAGGAACAATTAGCCCGCCACCCATCAAACGCCGCCAGCGAGCGTTCGCACTGCAACCTGTGCCGCTCCTTCTTGTCTCGCACCTTCTTGCGCACTTCTTCTTCCAGCGGCTCCAGCAAATCGAAGGTCATATTCGCCGGCTGAAAGTTCTTGGCGTCGGCGTGCGTGATGTAATGCACCAGCGACCCAAGTGCGCACGTACGCGGAGCGGGCGTGGGTTCTTCTCCGCGCGCCAATGCAGCCGCGTAAATCCCCGCCAGCAATCCCGTCGCAATCGACTCCGTGTAGCCCTCCACCCCCGACAACTGACCCGCAATCAGAATCCTCGGCGCGCATTTCAACCGCAGCGTTTCATCCAGCAACACTGGTGCGCAGATGTACGTATTGCGATGAATCTGCCCGTAACGCAGGAAGCGCGCATTCTCCAGGCCCGGAATCAGCCGCAGCACCTGCGCCTGTTCGCCAAACTTCAGATGATTCTGGAATCCCACTAGGTTGTAGCTGTCGGCGCGCAGGTTCTCCTTGCGCAATTGCACCACGGCCCAGGGCGTTTTGCCGGTGCGTGGGTCACGCAACCCCACAGGCTTCATCGGTCCGAATCGCAGCGTGTCGCGCCCCCGCCGCGCCAGCACCTCAATCGGCAGGCAGCCCTCAAAGTAATCTGCTTTTTCCCACTCCTTGGTCTCGGCAGGCTCGGCAGCAAGCAGTGCATCCAGAAAACGGTCGAACTCCGCGCGGTCCATCGGGCAGTTAATGTAGTCCGCCGTCCCCTTCTCCCAGCGCGCCGCCATGTAAACGCGCTCCATGTCGATGGAATCAGCCTCCACAATCGGCGATATCGAGTCGTAAAACGCCAGGCTGCCGGAGCCGGTGATGCGTTCAATCTCCGCGCTCAAGGCATCGGATGTCAGTGGCCCAGTCGCCAGAATCGTGAGCGTGTCTTCCCCCTTCGCCGCGTCCAGTCGCGTCACTTCCTCGCGAATCACGCGAATCCGCGGCTCCGTCGCAATCGCTTCGCCAATCCGTCGCGAAAACTCCACGCGATCCACGGCCAGCGCATGCCCCGCGGGTACAGCCGTTTCATCGGCCATGCGCATCAGCGCCGAGCCTGCGCGCCGCATCTCCTGCTTCAGCAGCCACGGCGCCGTGTTGGGCGATTCGCTCTTCAGCGAGTTGGAACAGACCAACTCGCCGAACTCCGCCGTCTGGTGGGCGGGAGTCAGACGCGGCTTGCCGTCCACCATCGTTCGCATCTCGTAGAGCTCCACCTCGCAGCCCAGCCGCGCCGCGGTCAACGCCGCTTCCGGCCCCGCCAGTCCGCCGCCGATCACACGAACCACCTGCGGTGGGGCAGCCGCCTTCGGCTCGGAGAACGCAGTAAGCAACTCGCCCTCGCGGTTATCACGGCGAAAGTTCATGGTTGCTGTCCTTCCGCCTTCGCCAGCCGCTTCAGCGCTTCGCCCGTCACACGCACAATCCGCCACTCGTCCATGAACTCGGCTCCCCTCGCGCGGTAGAACTCGATTGCCGGCGTGTTCCAATCCAGAACCGCCCACTCAAAGCGCTGACAGCCCTTTTCCACAGCGATGGCTGCCACGCGCTCCAGCAGTGCCTTGCCAATCCCCAGGCCGCGCAACTCCGGCTCAACGAACAAATCTTCCAGGTAAATCCCCGGCCGCCCCAGCCAGGTGGAGTAGTTGTAAAAATAGAGCGCAAACCCCGCCGCCCCTCCGTCATATTCCGCTATCAGGCAGAAATAAATAGGGTTAGGCCCAAACCCGTCCCGCTCTAGGCCTGCTTCGGTCGCTATCACGGCATCCGGCGCGCGCTCATAGGCCGCCAGAGCCCGAATAAATGTCAGAATTTGCGGTATGTCCGCGCGGGTTGCGGGACGAATTGTGGTTGCCATGGTGTTATTTTAGATTGTGATACAGGCCACAAGCGATTGCTTGCACGACGGGCTACCATGGTGTGTTGAGTAATGGTTCGTCAGCCAGCGCGGTCTCTCCGGCAGCAGACAGACGCAACCTGTGGTTGGGCTCAGGGTCTATAAGGTCGTGAGCCGGTAAATTTAATTTTTCGAGCACGCGGACTCTTTAATTCGCGTCGCTCCCAAGGAGAAGCAGATGAAACGCACGATTTCGCTTTGGCTGGGCCTGTTGGCTTTCGCCCTTGTGCCAGTGCTTGCACAAACTCCCGCGGCGCCTTCGAAGCCCATGGGAAAAATTCACGGCCACATTACCGGGCCGGAAGGTGCTCCAAGGAACTCGGGAACGGTAAGTCTCTCTAACGACGAGGGCCACACCAATAAGTTCACCTTCCAGGTCTCTTCCACCGCCGACTATGAAGGCGAGGCGACACCCGGCACCTACCTCGTCGTCTACCGTGCCGCCGATTCGCCGCCCGACAAGTTCATCGACCAATCGGATGGAAACATCAAGATCGTGGTCGGGCAGGATGTGCTGCAGGACTTCGATATGTCCCGCAAGGCATTCATTGATAAGCTGCCCACCGAAGCGCAAAAACAGTTGGCGGAGCTCAAGCAGAAAAACACTGAGGCTATGAAGGCCAATGAGGTCATCAAGAACCTCAATGCCGACCTGAGGGTCGCCACCCAGGACTTCAAGGATGCCGACAATGCGCGCGTTACGGCAATCCAGGCCCTTGGCCCCGGCGCCACCAGGCCTGCTATCGAAGCCAAGGAAATCGAGATCAGGAACGCCAAGTGCGCCGATGTCGAAACCCTCATGCTCCGCGACACCAATGCCAAGCCCGACGCCTCCGTTCTCTGGGCCCAGTTGGGTCAGGCGCAACTCTGCCTCGCGCAGCTTGGTCCGGTCGATGACCGCACGGCAAAATATACACTGGCGGAAGCCACCTACAAGAAGGTGCTGGATCTGGAGGCCGCGTCCAAAAAGCCGAATCCTCAGGCTCAGGGCGCTTCCTATTCCGGACTAGGTGAAATCTATGCGCGCACCGGCAAGGTTCCCGAGGCCACCGCTGCCTACGATGCAGCCGCCAAGATCAATCCAACACAGGCTGCCCTCTACTACAAGAACGAGGCTGTGATCTTCTACCAGTTGGGCAATTCAGCAGCTCAGATTGCCGCTGCCGATGAGTCCATCAAGATTGATCCCAAAAACCCGCTCATCTATTACCTCAAGGGTCAGGGACTCGTCCAGACGGCCACCGTCGACACCAAGACAGGCAAGTATAATCTGCCTCCCGGCTGCGCCGAGGCTTACCAGATGTACTTGCAACTGGCTCCCACAGGCCAATTTGCACCTGAAGTAAAGAACATTCTGGCCCAGGCCGCCGGCGTCAAGGCGCCCAAGTAATAGGCGCGCTTCCTGCTTAATCACCAAGGGCGCTCTCTGCAACCGGGAGCGCCCTTGGTTTTTCTGAGAACTTTGGGTGCCCCGCCCTCGCCGCGTTCTTGTTTTTGCGGTTAGGGTGGGATTGCACGCTCCTAATCCTCCTTGCACGCGCCTTCTCTCAATCTCTTCCCTCCTGAAACGCAATGGTTTCCCACCAGGGCAAAGCGCAGCGGCCAATCCACGGCCTCGTGGATGCCGATGCGCGGAGTCTCCAGCACTTCGCCAACCGCGTAGCCGTCGTCACGCACTTGAAGCGGAGAATGAGGATCGACCAGATCACACTCGTTGTGTGCCGCGCGGCTCAGCCCCAGCGCCTGGCAAAGCCGGCTGGGCCCCGAAGTGAGCATTCGCGGCGTTGCCCCCGCCGCAAGCCCGCGATTTCGAGCCATCTGCTCCACTCCTGCCAGCGGTTCCAGCGCGCGCAGCAGCACGCAGCCCGCTTGCCCCTCAGACTCGCAACTGATATTCATGCAGAAGTAGCGGCCATAAATGGCATAAACATACGCATGACCCGCGGGACCAAATAGAACGGAGTTCCGCAGCGTTGGGCCACGAAATGCGTGCGCCGCCGGATCGGGCGGATTGTTGTGCGGGCCAAGGTAAGCCTCGACCTCGACAATCCGTCCCGCCAGCACACCTGCCGCTGTTCTGTGCGTCAGCACCTTGCCCAGCAGCCGCGGAGCAACCTCCTCCGGCGAAGCCTCAAAAAATGCGCGCGAAAGCAAACGGCCAGGCAACTGCCCAGCCGCGCCGCGCTTTTCCTTTACTTGTTTGCTTTTTTCCATTCGCTCAGCAGCGCCAGCACCTCTTCGGCGTGGCCCGCGGGCGTAACCTTGGGAAAGACGTGCAGCAAGGTCTGGTCCGGGCCAATCACAAAAGTGGTCCGCTCTATGCCCCAAACCTTCTTGCCGTACATGTTCTTTTCCTTCAGCACGCCAAACTGTTTGCACACTTTCTCGTCCACATCGGCAAGCAGCGTGTAAGGCAGTTCATACTTGGCGCGAAATTTGGCTTGATCCTTGGGCGTATCGCGGCTGATGCCCAGCACCACCGCCCCGGCCTCCTGGAGTTTTTTGAACGTATCGCGGAAGCCGCAAGCCTCGATCGTGCAGCCGGGAGTATCCGCTCTGGGATAAAAGAAGAGTATGACCGGCTTGCCGGCATAGTCGGTCAGGCTTGCCTTCTTCTCCTCATCCGTTTGCAGTGTAAAGTTGGCAACTTTCTTGTTGAGTTCCATGGGGAAGCACCTCGTATGTAGATTGGAGTGCTGTGAACGGCCATCCGCTTCGATTATTTTTGAGGCGAGCCGTCTTTGCCCATCTTGGCCCTCATCCACAACACACCAAAAACCGGCAGCGCCACCACCACCACCAGCACGCCCGCGGGAAAACCAACGTACCGGTAGCTGTCGGCATAACTCACCGCGTGATGACCCATCCCATTCCAGGCCAGCAGCGCGAAGATGGCGACCGTCGTCGTCGCAAAAAACGTGAAGAACGCCGCGGCAAACGCCAGCAGCAGACTGGTGAACAACCCAAACCCCCTCAGCGGAAATCCGAAGACTGTTCCGCCCTCCACGCCTCTGCTTTGTTTCGATTTCACCAGCTTGAGAGCCTCCGTGGTCTAGAATACAAGTTCATGGCAAGCAGCGCACAAGTCGATCTTTGGCCGGCGGAAAAAGTGGCCACGCAGGTGGTTGTGGCCGAAGCCCCCAACGGCATTCACTACGCCATGTGGGGCGAGACGCGCATCACCGACGCCGACCTCGAGCGCCTGGTCAGCGCCGTGCCCGCCTTGCTCGCGCCCGCGCTCCAGCATCGCGCCTATTACTTTGTCCCCTTGGCCATTGCCGACACCGACGACACCATGGTCGCTCCCGGCTACTCCGTCGAGCTAGGCGACCGCGCCATCTGCCATCGCAACGCCGACTTCGGTTCCACCCAGGCCGTCTTTCTCTCCACTCGCCTGGTCGAGGACCGCTTCGGACTGGCCTTTGAGTTCTTCATCAACGTGGCCCACAACTTTGTCGAGGCCGCCGGCGTTCCGGAGAGCTTTTCCACCCTCGCTTGGCAGCAGGCCGAGGCCCAGGTCCGCGGTGAAACCAGTCAGGACGCATGGGAGACCCGCCGCCGCGCCCAGGACGTTCGCTCGCCCGACAGCCGCCCCGGCCAGGTGGCTATCGACGAGCGCGCTCGCAGCGCCTTCTTCGAGTCCGCCTTCTCCGACGCGCTGGCCATCTACATGCTCTCTCTCGCAGTGGACTTCGACTATCACGATCTCCGCGAGCGCGACTATCCCCTCCTCGCCGCCCCCGCCCTAGCCGAGCGCCTCCGCCACGTTGCCACCCTCTTCCCCGCCAACCAGGGCTACGAGTTCCAGGTCCTCTATCGCCGCAAAGGATAATGAAGAGGAATTACTTCGGAGTAGCTCGCTACTCTGATAGTGAAGATTATAGAAAGATAGACTTGATTTGCGGAGTATCATAGTCGCGAGAGGTTGGCATATGCCTTTAAGCGCGGAACTAGCCCAAAAATCCGTACAAGCAGCAATTTCGGCGATCGAAATCTACAACAAGCCAAATTTTTCATACAGGGAGGAAGCCTTTGCACTCCTCATGACGAATGCGTGGGAGCTATTGCTGAAGGCCAAATGGACCTTCGATCACCAGGAAGCCACAGATTGCCTATATGTCCTCGTTGACGATAAGAAAGGCGGTCTGACACCGAAGCTCAACAGAAGCAAAAACCCGTTATCGATGGGTCTCATACATTTGGCTGGAAAGCTCAAAGATGATAAAAACTCCGGCCTTGAGCGTGCATGCCACGACAACATTCTCGCACTCGTCGAGATTCGGGATAATGCTGCTCATTTTATGAATAAAGATCTGTACCTCGGACGGCGGGTCTTAGAGATAGGTACAGCTTCACTCAGGAACTACCTCCAACTTTCTACAGAATGGTTTCAATTAGATCTATCGACTTATAACTTCTTCCTAATGCCACTATCGTTTTATCACGGCTTTGAAGCCGTCGAACCGGCTACGCGCGCAGCTTATCCAGAGCAAGTTAGAAAGCTCCTCGATTATCTGGATACTCTCGAAAACACCGCCGAGGCAGATGAAGGAACTCAGCATGTGGCTCTGCGAGTTGAAACGAAGTTTGTTCGAGGAAAGGATGCAACAGCAATCGCATTTCAATGGACAGACGATCCGAAAGCGCCGCTGATTGCAGTACGTGAAGAAGACTTCCTGAAGAATTATCCAATGACATACCGTAAGCTGACGGACACAATTAAGCGGCGCTACTCGGACTTTCTAGAAAACAACTCTTATCACAAGATTCGCAAGGAGTATGAGAAGGATAAGAAGTATTGCATACAGCGACTACTCGACCCCAATAATCCCCGCAGTGCACGTCAGCGCTTTTTCAACGCAAATATTCTTCAAGAGTTTGACAAGCATTACACACTCAGGGCAAAACCCGCTGCGGCTGCTGAAGGCATACACCCCGCAGAGACTATCGCTGTAGCCGTCTAATTTATGAATAGGGACGCAATCCGTTACTCAAATAGCGTCCCAACCCTCGCCAGCACCTCATCCAAAAATTCCGCCGGAAGCGCATCCACCTTTCTGCCTCCTCGCGCAGCGATGTCGAGCACGCGCGGTTGGTCGCAGCGCACAATCCCCGTAGTCTGAATGCCTGATATTGGCACCGCAAAGCCGAGTCGCCGTGCAAACTCACCGCCGCTGGTAATCGGCAAAACCACCGGCACTTTGGTCGCCTCGTTAAACGCTGTTGGCGAAACGATCAACACGGGCCGTTGGCCCTGTTGCTCGTGCCCTTGTGTAGGATCTAGCGAGACCAGGTAGATGTCGCCGCGCTTCATAGCTCACGCCCTACTGGCGGTAGATTAATCCAGATGCGGTCTTCTTCCGACATTTCAGCATCAGCCATAGGATCGCACTTGGCCAGCAACTCCTCCAGCGTGTAGCGCGGCTTGGGCCGTGGCTGCATCACCAGCCGTTCCCCATCCACCGCTAGACCAACCGTCGCTCCCACCTTTAGTTGAAGCTGCTCCAAAATGGCGGGCGGAACGGCCAGCATGACCGAGCCGCCGACTTTGCGCAGGTTAGTTGTGTGCATGACGACACCCCTCTAATTATTATACTATTATATAACATAATCGGAAAATTCACCACCTTACAGCCACTTTCTACTCTTCCTGCGGCTCCTCCTCCACATTCTCCAGCGCCGCCAGCGCCTCATCCGGCACATCCCACTGCCGCAGAATCTTATAGATCACGCCCGTCGAAAACCCCGCCGCAACCAGCCGCCGCATGATCCGCGCGGTCTCCTTTTCGTTCTGCGGCTTGTGCAGGCGTCTGCGTGCCAGGTGCTCGCGCGCCAGAGCCTCCTCATTGGTCTGGCCATAGCGGGCTTCCAGAGTCTCGGCAATCAGCTCGCCATCCACGCCTTTCTGCTTCAAATCGTTCCGCACCCGCCGTTCGCCCAGCTTTTCATTCTGCTGGCGCAGCCGCGCGTATGTCTCGGCAAAGGCAACGTCGTCCAGGTAGCCATGTTCCTTGAGCCGAGCCAAAGCCGCCGCAATCGCCGCCTCGCCCCGCTCCCCCGGCTCCACACGCTTCTGCATCAGCCGCCGCAGATCGGCCTCCGAGCGCATCTGCCGCCCCAGCGCTCTCACGCCATACTCGTACAGCCCGCCTTCATTCAAGAATGCGCGCGGCTTCGCGGATTTGCGTCCAAATGGCATGGCGTTCTATTCCCTATTCCCTATTCCCTATTCCCTGTCTTTCCCGTCCACTCAGCCACCCAATCATTCACCGTCTTCCACCACAGCCGCGAGTTCTGCGGCTTCAGAACCCAATGGTCCTCGTTAGGAAAGTACAGCATCTTGCTCGGCACCTTGAGCCGCTGCAGCGTGGTGAACATCTGGAATCCCTCGCTCACATCGAGCCGATAGTCGAGCTGCCCGTGCACCACCAGCATCGGCGTCTTGAAGTTCTTCGCCGCCAGCATCGGCGACCACTTGCGATAAGGATTCTCCGCATCCGGCTTGCCGTAGTAATCCCAGGGCTTGCCCTTGAACTCCCACTCGTTGAACCACAACTCCTCCGTCGTCCCGTAGGCCGATTCGGGATTGAACATTCCGTCGTGGCTCACAATGCACTTGAAGCGGTCCGTGTGGCCCTCCACCCAGTTGGCCATGAATCCGCCGTAGCTCGCGCCCAGCGCGCACTCCCGCGTCTTGTCGATAAACGGATAATGCTGCTCGGCGTAGTCCAGCCCCTCCATCAAATCGGTAAACGGTTTGCCGCCCCAGTCGCCGTTCACGCCATCCACAATCGCCTGCCCGTATCCCGTCGAGCCGCGCATGTTGATCATCACCACCACGTAGCCGTTCGCCGCAAACAGCTCCGCATTCCAGCGATAGCTCCAGTCATCGCCCCAAGCTCCCTGCGGCCCTCCATGAATCAAAAACTTCACCGGATACTTTTTTTGCGCATCAAATCCCGGCGGCCGGATCAGAAAGCCTTGCAGCTTCGTCCCATCCTTCGCCGTAAACCAGAAATCATCCATCTTCGGCAGGTCGAGCTGATTGAGCAGGACGTCATTCAGGTGGGTAACGGAGGTGACCCCTGTAACAGTTGGCATGATGGACGGAGAATCCGATACGCAAGTGCAAACTATGTACTCGCGGTGGACAACGTCGAAGCTGACAACCTCCTGTGGCGAACGGACATTCATTCGCGAGGCCAGCAGAGTTTTTCCGTCGGCGGTTGGATGAAGATCGCCATATGCAGACGGAACGTAGTATGCGCTAATGTCTCCTCCCTTCGCGAGTACGGCCTTTGGAAAAGCTTCAAGCCTCCAAGCCTGCTTGTACATATTTGTGTTCTTTGAGATTACGAGCGCATAGATCGACTCCTCCCCCTTGTCACCCGCGGTGAAGAAGACTGCTAGAGAGCTGGGCGCCCACGATAACTCGTCAATCCAGCGATCGAACTTAGGAAGCATGTATTCGATGGTCTTTTGGGAGCGATCATAAAGGGCGAGCCGGAACTTATCGGCTTCATATCCCGCCCGTTCCTCCGACCGCCAAGCCAGCCACTTCCCATCTGGCGAGTAAGCCGGATTGAAGTTGCCGCCCTTCGACGTGCTCACCTTCACCGGCTTCGCCGCCGGATTGGTCAGGTCGAGCGTAAAAATCTTGGTGCTCACGCTGATCGCCGGCTCCGGGTCAAGATTCTCGGTAAACGCCAGTTCCTTCCCATCCGGCGCAAAGGCGCAGCCGCACCCTCCGCCCTCCAGCGAAAACGGCGGAACGTCGTGCGGATCGTTGGGCGTCAAATCCCGCACCGCGCCCGTCCCCATTGTCGCCAAAAACAGATGCGTGCGTTTATCTCCGGTGAAGTGGTCCCAGTGCCGATAGAGCAGATGCGTAAAAATCTGCGCCTTGACTTTACTCGATGCGGCGGCGGCATCCCGATCCGCGTTGCACTTATCGCCAACTCCGCCGTCCGCAGGACTAATCGCCGGGCAATCCGGGTACACCGCCGACGTAAACAAAATCGAATTCCCATCCGGCGACCAGATGGCGTCCCCAGCCTCAGTCGAAATGCTCGTCAGCTTCTTCGCGTTAGCCGTCGCCCCCGTCGCCGCGTCAAAATCCGCCAGCCACACCTGCTCCGACCCGCCCCGCCCGCTCAAAAACAAAATCCGCTTGCCGTCCGGAGCAAACTGCACTCCGCCATCATGCGCCTGCGCCACGGCCAGCTTCATCGGCTCACCACCCGCAATCGCCTGCAACCAAAGCTCCGGCGTCTTGGTGTTCTGCTCCAGGTCCACGGTGGTCACGGAGTACGCCAGCCACTTCCCATCCGGCGAAACGGCAGTCTCTCCCAGCCGCTTCATCTTCATCATGTCCTCGAAGGTCATGGGCCGCTTGGGCTGTGCAGAGGTTTTCGACGCGGTTTGGGCAATACAAATCGGGGCCAGAACGAAGGCCACTACGGCAAAAAGCAGTGTTTTACGCATGGATTTTCCTGTTCGCGCGGCAATAACATCAGCTTCAGCGCGAAACAGAAGTTTACACCGCGCACCGCTGTGCCGTGCAGGGGGGTCTTTCGATCACAGGTTAATCGGAGGAAAGTAAACGGATGAATCGCCGGCATTCCTCCCGGAGGGAGGGCACGATAATAGCCCAGGGTGAAACCCTGGGTTGGCTACCGACCATGCAAGAACCGTCCCGTAGGGCCGGTGCGAACTTTACCCGCCCAGCGTCCGCAGCCGCGCCGGCATATTGTCCGCGTCAAGCTCATGGCCGCACCGCGTGCAATATTGGTCCGACACGCGCACCGAGCGGAAGCAATGACCGCAACTGGCCGTGAGCTGATAATTGCACTGCGGGCAGAAGTGGAAATCGCCCTGCACGTGCGTCGAGCAGGATGGGCACCGCGTGACCTCCGGCTGGCGCAGCAAAAAGTAGAGCACCGCGCCGATCCCCCCCGGCATCACCAGGCAAATCGCGATCCAGAAACGCGCGCTCATCGCCCGCCGCGGAGCGTCCTTGCTCACGTAGCCCACCAGCAGAAAGTAGAGTCCGGCCAGCAGCCCCCAGGAGAGATTGAAGTAGATGCGGAATCCGATAGGCGGCGCATGATGCCCGGTCGGCATCACCAGCCAGACATAGTACTCCACCAGCACAAAGGCGGCGGCGGCAACCACAATGGACCACACCGGAATCATGCGTGCATCAACATTAACGGTAATGGATTCAGGATTTCGCATCGGCAATCCCTCTCTCAGAGGGCCTTTCATGAGATCAAGCAGGGCTTAACCTTATAAATGATTGACGGAGAAGGGAATCCGTAAGTTGCGAGTATTCGTCGGCAAGCCGCACTGTTTGATTACGCTCTTCAACACTGATACTCCGTACCCCATCCATTCGCCTTACCGGGGTCCCCGGCAACAGGACTTCGTCGCTGGGGTGGGCGGGCAAAAGGGTGGAATACCACGAATCTCAGTCGGCCCGTTCATCCAGGTATTCACCGCCTCCGCCGCAGCCAGCCGGCCAGCACCGCCGAGGCCAGCAGAGCCGCGCTCAGGCAGAAGATCAACAAGCTCATCTGGCCCAGTTCACCGGTCAGGTGCTCTTCTGCAATCAGGATGTCGGCGATCCACCAAGCTAGCGGGCCCAGTACAAGTAGCACCAACAGCGTTGCTGCCAGCGCCACGGCGCGGCTCCGCTGCCGTCCGGCTTCCTGCTCCCGCATCACGCCCTGCGAGGCGCTCACTACGCGGCGTGTACGCCAGGCCACGGCGCGCACCCGATCCGCCTGGGTGCCGGCAAGAGCCGAAACCAGATCGCGGTCCGCATTAGCGATTTTGGCTGGATTCATACCGCCCTCGACCCCGCATCTGATAACGCTGGCCCCACCGCAGGTGTCCTATCGCAGGGGGCCGCATGTGCAAGTTTGGGCTTGATTGCGGTTAATCCGCGATAAAGTCTTGATTTTACTGTAGATAGCGGCGCTCTCGTCACTTTGGCAATCTCTTCCAGCGACAGCTCCTCGTAGAACCGGAGCACCAGCACCTCGCGGTAAATGGTGTCCAATCCGAGCATACCCTCCGCAAGAAGCTCCCTGTCTTCCAGGTTGGCAAAGCGGTCAAACGGCGTCGGCTCGCCGTCGGCAATCTCGAAAGCCATTGGCCGGTCGTCGTCGCCTTTGCCTTCAATCAGCTCGTCCAGGCTGGCCATCGTCCGCTTGCGCTTCTGGTCGATCAGCAAGTTGCGCGCAATGGTAAACAGCCAGGTGGCAAAGCGCGCCTTGCCGTTAAACTGCGCCCCCCGCACCAAAACCCGCATCCAGACCTCCTGAAAGAGGTCCTCGGCCTGCTCATGATTGCCAGTCAAATAGAGCAGATAGCGCATCAACCGGTGTTGGTAGCGGACAATCAGCTCATCCAGCAGCCCAGCATCCTGGCGCTTCAGCCCCGCCGATACGGCAAGGCTCTCCTGCCGCACCTGCTCATTGGCAATGCTAATGGAACTCGAACCGAAATAAGGGCGAATGGACTCGGATGTACTCATCTCATTTAATTAGACGACAAAATTGGACTTTGCGACGCTGAAAATGAACCCTTAACAAAACTTATCATTCGGCGGCAATCAAGGGGCAGAAGGACCGGATTGCTCACTTGGACGCGCTCCGGCCACGCCTTGGCCACATCAAAC
>Ga0302200_10000890_pt1 | contig 29203 bp, 24 predicted proteins | sample II_Bog_N3_1_FD_194585 | JGI IMG/M metagenome (GOLD analysis project Ga0302200, IMG submission 194585) | Peat permafrost microbial communities from Stordalen Mire near Abisko, Sweden - II_Bog_N3_1 | ecosystem: Environmental > Terrestrial > Soil > Wetlands > Peat | place: Sweden: Abisko... | reverse complement strand
GATCGGTTTTTTTGTCAACTCGCTGCCGGTGAAAGCCGACTTTTCGCAGCAGCCCAGCTTTGTGCAACTGCTGCGGCAGGTGCGCGACAACGTCTGGGCGGCGCAGGAACATCAGGAGTTGCCCTTCGAACAGCTCGTCAGAAACCTCCAGCCCGCACGCGAAATAAATCGTAATCCCTTCTTTCAAGTTTCCGTAATTCCTGAAGTGATTCCGCCGCAACCTTATCAGATGTCTGATTTGTTAGTTGAAGTCAAAGAGATGCCACCGCCCGAGGCGATGTTTGATCTCAACCTACAGGTCACGGATGGGGGAAATGAATTAAGCTCCGTGCTCGGCTATAACGCGGATTTGTTTGAGCGCTCAACCGTGATGCGATTGGTTGATAGCTTTCAGGAATTAATCGCAGCCGTTCTGGAAAATCCTCAACAGAAAGTTTCCGAGATACAAATAATAACTTCCCGCGAACTCGATCACCTTTTGTCAAGTGGTGCCAGTGCGAATGACCCCGTGCTGGAGAAAGGGCTTGGGGAATGCATTCATGGATTGATTGCGGCGCAGGTGGCGCGGACGCCTTTGGCCATAGCGGTGGTGCATGGGGCAGAGCAGTTGAGCTACCGGGAGTTAGACGAGCGGGCGAATGCGGTTGCGGCGCGGTTGCGGCGGTTGGGGGTTGGGCCGGACAAGTTGGTGGGGATTTATGTGGAGCGGACACTGGCGATGGTGGTGGGGATGCTGGGCGTGCTGAAGGCGGGCGGGGCGTATGTGCCGCTGGATCCGAAGTATCCGGCGGAGCGTTTGGCGTTCATGCTGGGGGACGCGCAGCCGGTGGCGGTGTTGACGCAGCGCAGCCTGCGAGAACAGCTGCCGGCGCACGGCGGGCAAGTGGTGTGTTTGGATGAGCCGGACGAAAGTTTTGCCTCCCAGCCCAACGCCGGACAACGCCCGACGGCGGCCAATCTGGCGTATGTGATTTACACCTCGGGCTCAACCGGCCAACCCAAGGGGGTGGCGATCGAGCACCGGAACGCGGTGAATTTCATTTACTGGGCGCGGACGGTGTTCAGCGACGCGGAACTGGCGGGGGTGCTGGCGGCGACCTCGATTTGTTTTGACCTGTCGGTGTTTGAGCTTTTTGTGACGTTGAGCTGGGGCGGCCAAGTGATTTTGGCGGAGAACGCCCTGGAGTTGCCGCGACTGGCGGCCAGAGAGCAGGTGACGCTGATCAACACCGTGCCTTCGGCGATGACCGAACTCGTGCGGAGCGGGGGCGTGCCGCCGGGAGTGCAGGTGGTGAATCTGGCGGGGGAACCGCTGGCGACGGCACTGGTGGGGCAGCTTTACGGGCTGAAACACATCCGGAAAGTGCATGACCTCTACGGGCCGACGGAGACGACGACGTATTCGACGTTCACGCTGCGGCAGCCGGGGGCGAAGGCGACGATTGGCCGGCCGCTGGCGAACACGCAGGTGTATGTGCTGGACGAACACCGGCAGCCGGTGCCGATGGGCGTGGCGGGGGAACTTTACATTGGCGGGGCGGGCGTGGCGCGGGGTTATCTGAACCGGCCGGAACTGACAGCGGAAAAGTTTTTAGCCGACCCGTTTGGTAAGGAACCGGACGGGCGAATCTACAAGACGGGTGACTTGGTGCGTTACCAGCCGGACGGTCAACTGGAATTTATCGGGCGGATCGACCAGCAGGTGAAGATCCGGGGCTACCGGATTGAGCTGGGGGAGATCGAGGCAGTGCTGCAGCGACACCCGGCACTGCGCGAAGCGGTGGTGGTGGCGCGGGCGAATGCGGCGGGCGAAAAAGAACTGGTGGCCTACCTGACCGGGTCGTCCGTGCCGGCGGTGGGAGAACTGCGGGCACACCTGTTGAAAACCCTGCCCGACTACATGGTGCCGGTGGCGTTTGTCACCTTGAGCGCCTTGCCGCTGACACCCAACGGCAAGATTGACCGCCAGGCGCTGCCCGCGCCGGCGGGAGAGCGGTTTGCGCGGCTGACCGAAGCGCCGGCCACGGCGACGGAACAAAAGCTAGCGAAACTTTGGAGCGAACTGCTGGGGGTGGAAAAGATTGGGCGGCAGGACAACTATTTTGAACTGGGCGGGCATTCCCTGCTGGCGGTGCGGATGATCTTCCGGCTGCGGGACGAGTTCGGGGTGGAGCTGCCGGTCAAGGCGATTGCGGAACATCCGACCATCGCGGCGTTAAGTCTGGTGGTGGAGGCTGCCGGCCAGACGGCGGCGATTCGGCTGCGACCGGAAGCGGCAGGGGCGCGGCGCCAAGCCTCGTTCAGTCAGGAACAACTTTGGTTCCTAGATCAATTGGAACCGGGAAGCGCGGTGTATAACGTGCCGTTGAGCCTGCGGCTGCGCGGGCCGCTGGATCGGGGGGCTTTGGAGCAAAGTTTGAATCATCTGCTCCGGCGGCATGAAGTTTTGCGGACGACGTTTGTGGCGGAGCAGGGTGCACCGGTGCCGGTGGTGGCGGCGGAACTAAAACTGGAACTGCCGCCGGTTGATCTGACACACCTGCGGGAAACTGAACGGGAAAGTGAAGTGCAGCGGCGGATGCGGTCGGCCGCGGCGTTGACGTTTGACTTGAGCCGGGGGCCGCTGGTGCGGGCGGAACTTTTCGGGCTGGGGCCGGCGGAGCACGTTTTGCTGGTGGTGATCCACCACATCGTGTTCGACGGCTGGTCGGTGGACGTGCTGCTGCGGGAGTTGACGGCGGGCTACACGGCGTTCAGTGCGGGCCACGCGCCCGACCTGCCCGACCTGCCCGTCCAGTATGCCGACTTCGCCGCGTGGCAGCGCCGCCAGCTCAACCCCGAAACGGTCGAGCACCACCTAAATTACTGGCGTCAGCAACTTGCCCAGACCCCGACCACACTCGACCTGCCCGTGGATAAAATGCGTCCGCTGGTGGCGGATCAGCGCGGGGCGCAGCAGAGTTTTACGTTGCCGACCGAACTTACGGTCGGACTGCGCAAGTTGGGTCAACAAAACGACTGCACGCCGTTTGTCATTTTGCTGGCGGCGTTTCATGTATTGCTTTACCGGTATGCCCGGCAGGAGCAGATTTTGATTGGCGTTCCGTTTGCGGGGCGGACGGGCAGCGAGGTGGAAAACTTGATCGGTTTTTTTGTCAACTCGCTGCCGGTGAAAGCGGACTTTTCACAGCAGCCCGGCTTCGTGCAACTGCTGCGCCAGGTGCGCGACAACCTCTGGGCCGCGCAGGAACATCAGAACTTTCCCTTCGAACAGCTCGTCAAAAACCTCCAGCCCACCCGCCAAATAAACCGTAATCCGTTCTTTCAAGCCGCTTTTGTTTTTGAAATTTTATCGCCCGCTTTATCCAATCCAATAGATGGAATAGTATGGGCATTGGAGCAAGTCAGAACAAACACTGCGAAGTTCGATTTAACGCTCACAATACAGGAGGACGATGGATGTTTGAAGGGGATTTGGGAATACGCCGCGGGAATTTTTGACGGTTCCACAATGGCGCGAATGGTTGAATGCTATCAAGTATTACTGAATTCGATTGTGACGTCACCTGAACAAAGGGTATTGGAGCTGGCAATACTGACTGAAGGTGAGCATGAAAAGATGCTGGTGAAGTGGAATGAAACGAGGCGCGATTATCCACAGGACAAGTGTGTCCATGAGTTGTTCGAGGCACAGGTGGCGAAACGGGCAGGGGCTGCGGCGGTGGAATGGACTGGAGGACGATTGACTTATGGTGAACTCAATGAACGAGCCAACCAACTGGCGCATCATCTCCGGACGTTCGGTGTCGGGGTTGAAACACTGGTTGGGGTGCTCGTGAGCCGATCGGTTGATTATGTGGTCAGCACTCTAGGCATTCTTAAGGCTGGTGCTGCTTATGTGCCTTTGGATTTGGATTACCCAGTGGAGCGGCTGGCATTTATGCTGGAGGATTCGGGTGTTAAGGTGGTCGTCGTTGATCAAGCGTTGCCAGAAGATTTAAAATCGCGTGGAATTACCATCATTAATCTGGTTGCGGACGCGTCATTGATTCAGTCGTATGCAAAACATAATCCTGATAATGTCACCACCGTTGGGCATTTGGCCTATGTGATTTATACGTCCGGTTCAACGGGCCAGCCCAAAGGGGTGCAGATTGAACATCGTGGACTGGTCAATCTTTGCTTCTGGCATCAAAATTTTTATGCCGTTGAGCCTGTGGATCGCGCAACTTGGATTGCCTCACCCGCCTTCGATGCCTCGGTGTGGGAGCTATGGCCTTATTTGACGGTCGGCGCGAGCGTGCATATACCGGACATAGAATCACGCCTTTCGCCCGTGAACCTATGGCAATGGTTGGCCAAAAAGCGTATCACACTTTGTTTCATGCCAACCCCATTAGCAGAAGCTTGTTTAGCGGTAACGCAGCCTGCGGATTTGGCCTTGCGCACGTTACTGGTTGGGGGTGACCAGTTGCGTCAGATACCATGTGGAGCGATACCGTATAAACTTGTGAACAACTATGGTCCTACTGAAAATACAGTTGTCAGCACTTGCTGGGTTGTGGAAACGGATTCTGATGGCCTGCCACCTATTGGTCGGCCAATCGCCAATACGACGGCCTACATATTGGATGCGGCCATGCGGCCGGTGCCAATTGGGGTGGCTGGGGAGTTGCACGTCGGCGGCGCAGGATTGGCACGGGGGTATCTGAACCGGCCGGAGCTGACGACAGAGAAGTTTGTTTCGAATCCGTTTAGTATTGCGCCGGGGGCGCGTCTATATAGAACGGGTGATCTTTGCCGGTATCGTGCCGATGGGAATATTGAGTTCTTGGGCCGGCTGGATCAGCAAGTGAAGGTGCGAGGCTACCGGATTGAACTCGGCGAAATCGAAGCGGCATTGAACCTGCACCCAGCACTGCGTGAAACAGTGGTGGTGGCGCGGGCAAATACGGCAGACGAAAAAGAACTGGTCGCTTACCTAGTCGCGCATGAAAAGCTACAGCCAACGGTCGCGGAACTGCGAGCATTTCTGCGCAAAAAATTACCCGACTACATGGTGCCCGTGGTGTTTGTCATTTTGCCGACGCTCCCACGCACACCCAACGGTAAGATAGATCGCAAGGCGCTGCCGACCTCGGGCAAAAACCGGCTAGTTTCGGATGCCCAGTTTATGGCCCCCGGCGCACCGGCGGAGATGGCACTGGCCGCAATCTGGCAGGAACTGCTGGGCGTGGAAAGGGTTGGAATCCATGATAACTTTTTTGCCCTCGGTGGCCATTCGTTGATGGTCGTCAAGATGGTCAATGAAATCAGGCGGCAGATGAATTTCGATCTGCAAATATGGACGTTGTTTCAACATCCAACCATTTTTGAATTGGCAAAAGTTCTGCCGATTCAAAAAAATATGGAGCGAAAGCCTGAACTGATTCAATTACAAGCGGGTCATTCAGGCCCGGAGTTTTTTTTCTTGATTGATGAAGGTAGCTTGGGCTTGCTTAAGTTGTCCCACTTTTTGGATGACGACCTGCGATTGTATGCTTCAGTGGTGCCAATTTCTGAATCAACGCTTGGAGCTGCGACAAAAGGGCAGTTTTCCGCGCTGCCGCGAATGGAAGATTGGGCCGCCAAACATGTAGCTTTGATCAAAAGTCGCCAAACAACTGGCCCTTTGCTACTGGCGGGACACTGTTTTGGTGGAATGCTGGCGTTTGAAGTGGCTCAACAATTGCAGGATGCCGGTATAAAGGTGGAAGCGGTTTTGCTCCTCGATACTTGGATGATAACCCCAACATTTTGGTGGGAGAAAAAGGCGTGGCTGCGGGAACATCTTGGAAAACTTCTAAAACAAGGGCCGCAGTATCTTTGGCGCAAGAGCTGGCGAAGAATCAAGCTGGGAAAGAGAGAGAGAGCTTCAAAGTTAGAGATGGCCACCCACGATGATTTCAACCTGCACATCCCGTGGGCCATCATTGCCAGAATCTATCGGCATGCCATAACCGGCTATCGGCCAAAACCATTGTCGAGCCGCGGAATATTATTTGTGTCTCAAGATGACTGGCTCTCAAATGCGTATCGGCCATTGGACGACAGCTTGGGAGCGAGCAGACTTTTTACAGGCGGAGTGGAAGTGATAAATGTGCCGGGTAATCATGTGACCGTCCTGAGTGAAACGCACTTGCGAACACTCGCCGAACATATCAAAAAGCATTTAAAAATCTCACGATGAGCGAGACCAGTCCCACCCGCTGGTATGAAACCTCCGAAGTCCCGACCCTTGGGCAATCTGAAATTCAAGTCTGGGAAATCAATCTGGCCGCGCCACCCGGCGAAGTGAGCCGACTCCGAAATTTTTTGTCCGCTGCCGAGCGTGAACAGGCCGCCCGCTTTCATTTCGCGCATGATCAGAGGCGTTTCGTGGTTCGTCGCGCCATTTTGCGGCGGCTTCTGGCGGCGAGTCTCGAAACTCATCCGGAAGCCATCCAGTTCAAGAATTCATCCCAAGGCAAGCCGCAGGTCTTTGGCCAAAAGTTGCCCGACGGCCTGCGGTTCAGTTGCAGCCACTCGGCGGATTTGGCCTTGGTCGCCCTCGCGCGTGGCCGCGAACTTGGCGTGGATCTCGAGCAGCATCGGCTCTTGGCGGATGCCGAGGAACTCGCCGGTAAGTTTTTTTCCATTTCTGAAATCAGCGAATTGGCGGCTCTGCCTCAACCGCTGAAAATGTCGGGTTTCTTCAACGGCTGGACGCGCAAAGAAGCTTTTTTGAAAGCGATTGGGCTTGGCTTGTCTTTTCCACTCGATCGTTTTTCGGTCGCGCTGACGCCGGATCGGCCGGCGGCTTTGTTGAGCGTGGACGATGATCTTAAGGCGGCGGAAAAATGGACGATGATTTCTCTGGATGTCCGCCCAGACTAGTCCGCCGCGCTCGTCTGCGCGGGCAAAACCACACGCATCAAACTTTTTCAATGGAATTCACAATTGCTGGATTGAACTTGAGGTTCAGCAGCAAAGTTGAAAATAAAAAATCGGGACAGCCATCGAAGGCTGCCCCGATTAAACAGAACCAGCAAAACTTGAAAGAGCTTGCGATTATTCCGCTTTGTGGCGGCGTAGAATCCGCAGTGTGCTTACACCGAGCGGCAACAGCAGCAGCGCACCAGCAACGACCGTCGAAGGTTCCGGCACCGAAGTGATGTGCGGCGGCGGACAAGGCGGTGGGCACGGTGGCTGGCACGGCGGCGGACAAGGCGGCTGGCAAACGGGTGTTTTCGGCGCGCAGTCAACGACGAGACACGCCTTGAGGCTGGACGCTGACGCAGCGAACAATCCGGCCACGGTTAGAATTACTGTTAGGTTTTTGATGGTTTGTTTTTTCATATTGTCACCTTATGGTGATGCCATCATAGCGCAGCCTTGGTTTTCAACAATGCGTTGGCGGGACAGGCTTGCTCATTTTTGGGACATAAAAAACGCAGCAAATTCAAAGATAAAAACCGAGTTTTTGAAATTTTTCCCAATTAAAATCAAGTCCTTCCAATCGTCTCCAGCCAGAAATTTCCAACGTGCCGGCGATTTAAATTTTTTCGGTTTTCGCACGGTAAATGCCAAGGGTTTTTATTCCGGCTTGGACAGTCCTTGTCCATTCGGCTCTGGCAAAATTCTTCGCATCGTCGGCCAATGTAATGTGAACAACACGACATGGCGCGATGGCGGCAAACAGTTTAATTTCATTTCCTTTGAGCGCACGAACCAACAACCGGATTCTCCATGTGGACGGCGACAGTTTTTTTGCGAGCTGCGAAATCGCGCTCGACGAAAAATTGCAGGGCCGCGCCGTGTGGGTCGGCGGCGGTCGGCGCGGCGACGGCATCGTCATCGCGGCGAATCGCGCGGCGAAAAAGTTCGGCGTCAAAACCGGCATGGCGTGTTTCGAGGCGAAACGGCTCTGCCCGCGCGGTGTTTTGTGCCGGCCGCATTACGACGAATATCGCCGGCTCTCGGCGGAAATGTTTCGCGTGCTCGAAGAATATGCGCCGACGCTCGTGCCAATTTCCATTGACGAAGGTTTTCTCGATTTCACGACGATGGACAAGCACGTCTGGCGCGACACAACGCCGGAAAAATATGTGCAGGAAATCTGCGCGCGGATTTTGCGCGAAGTGAAGCTACCCGTTTCCGCCGGCCTCGCCAATTCCTCGCGGCTCGCCAAGCTCGCGACGGACGCGGCCAAGCCCGGCTTCATCGAAGTCAAATCCGGCGACGAAAAAGAATTTTTGAACGACCGTTCCGTGCGCGAACTTTCCGGCCTCGGCAAAAACCGCCAGCGTTCGCTGGCCGCGCTCGGCGCGCAAACGTTTGGCCACGTCGCAAAATTGCCTTCGACTTTGCTGAAACAAAAATTTGGCATTTGGGGACAGCAGCTCTGGCTTTTTGCCAACGGACTTTGGAATGAGCCGCTACTGCTCGAAGTGAAAGATCGCACGACGATTTCCAGCAACACGACGCTGCCTTACGACGAGCCGGATTACGAGGCCGCGCTTACCTTTGCGTTGAGCGAGACGACGCGGCTGGTCGGACAATTGCGCCGCGAGCAGTTGCAGGCGCGCGAATTGTCGCTGACGATTCGTTTTGAAGATTTCAGCGAGGTCGGCGGTTCGCATCGTTTTCAGCATCCGCAGTTTCAGAATTCAATCATCAATTCCGCGATTGAAGAAATTTTTCGCGACATCATGGGCGGGCAATTCAGACCCGTCCGGCAAATCAGAATTGCTTTCTGGAATCTGGCGCGGCTGGACACGCAGCCGACGTTGTGGGGTCGCACCGACGCGGAACGCTGGGGCGCGCTCGACGACGCGGCGCACAAATTGAATTCGCAGTTTGGAAATTCATCCGTGATGACTGGTGCGCAACTGGCGTTGCGCGAGATGGAAGACAGCTTCAAAAATCCGAAGGCGAAATGCCCGTTCGTGCCGCAACGCGAGATGGTGAAAAAACTTTGGGGCACGGACGCCGACCCGCTGGCGCACAAGGGTGATTGGGAGAAACGGCTGGCGAAGGTGAGCAAGCAGCTTCAATTCAGGCATTGATTCATATTTTTCCGCGGCAGTTCGTGGCCGCTGAAGCTTTCGCAAAAAGTAAATTACGGCGTTCACCGCCGCGGCTTCGGATTTCACCGCGTCGCAGATAAAATTTATTTTCTGGAAACGTGCGGCGGTTTTCGCCAAGCTGTCAGTTGAAATTTATGGATGTAAAACTTCCCAAATTAGGCGAGGGCGCTGATTCCGGCGTCGTGGTCAACGTCTTCGTGAAGGAGGGCGACACGGTCGCCAAAGACCAGGCCATCATGGAATTGGAAAATGAAAAGGCCGTGGCTGCGATTCCCTCCACCGGCGCAGGCATCGTCGAAAAAGTTTATGTGAAGGCCGGCGACCGCATCAGTGCCGGCCAAAAAATTATCACCATCGCCGATGGTGCCAATGCTGCGGCAGCCCCGGCTCTAGTCGCCACCGCTGCTGCGCCCAAACCAGCCGCGAAAAAAATCGCGCCGAAAGTGGCACCGGTCGTCGAGGAAGCGGATGATGCGCCGGTCGCGGAATCGCCGGACGAAATCGTCAACGAAAATCCGGTGGCCGCGCCGTCCGTGCGCAAGGCCGCGCGCGAATTTGGCATTGATCTGCTCAAGATCGCCGGCAGCGAATCCGGCGGACGCATCACAGGTGAGGACGTTAAAAATTACATCCAGCGTTTGATCCGCGCCGCTTCGCGCCCGGCAGTTGCCGCGACGGCAGCCGCGCCCGCGAAGGCCGCGCCGGTGCAGATTGATTTCTCGCAATGGGGGCCGGTCACGAAAAAATCCGTCACGCCGTTGCGCAAAGTCATCGCGCGCCGGATGAGCGAAAGCTGGAACACCGTCGCCCGCGTCACGCAGTTCGACGACCTTGATTTCACGAAGCTCGGCGAGTTGCGCAAAAAATTTGCCGCCGATTACGAAAAGAAAGGTGTCAAGCTCACGCTCACGCCGTTTGTTTTGAAAGCCGTCGCCGATACGTTGAAGAAACATTCCATCTTCAATTCGAGCCTCGATGAAGTGGCGAATGAAATCATTTTGAAGGAATATGTTCACCTCGGCATCGCGGTGGACACTGATCAAGGCTTGATGGTGCCCGTCATCCGCGACGTGGACAAAAAATCGTTGTTCGATCTCGCGAAGGAATTGGAACTGCTCGCGGCAAAAGCGCGGGACCGGAAAATTTCCGCCGACGAAATGAAAGGCGGCACGTTCACGATCTCGAATCAAGGCGCTATTGGCGGCGCGCATTTCACGCCGATCATCAACCTGCCGGAAGTGGCGATCCTCGGCCTCGGTCGCGGCGCGCTCAAGCCGGTCGTGCGTGACGGCAAAGTCGAGGTGCGCCTGATGACGCCGATGGCGTTGAGCTACGATCATCGCGTGGTGGATGGCGGCAGCGCGGCGCGGTTCACAGTGGATTTGTTGAAAGCGTTTGAAAATTTTGGCGAAGACGCGGTAAAAATTTAAGTATGGATTCTATTAAAACGGAAATTGTTGTCGTCGGTGCCGGCCCCGGCGGATACGCGGCGGCTTTTTATGCAGCCGATCTCGGCAAAAAAGTCATTCTTATCGAGCGCGACAAAAAGCTCGGCGGCGTGTGCCTGAATCGCGGCTGCATCCCGTCAAAGGCGCTGCTCTACGCGACGCATCAAATCGTGAACGCGCGCGAATCGGCGCACCGCGGCATCACGTTTGCGGAGCCGAGCGTGGATTTGTCGAAACTCCGTGCATGGAAAGAATCTATCCTTGAAAAACTTGCCGGCGGCGTGGCGACGCTCGCGAAAATGCGCGGCGTGCAGGTCATTCAAGGCCGCGCATATTTTGAAGGCTCGAACAAATTGCGCGTCGAGACCGAAAGCGGCCAGCAGTTCGTCGAATACGAAAAGGCCATTCTCGCGGTCGGTTCGCTGCCTGCCGTGCCGAAGGCGTTCGACCTCGGTAATCCGCGCGTGATGACGAGCACCGGCGCGCTCGAAGTCGAGGACATTCCCGAAAATTTGCTCATCGTCGGCGGCGGCTACATCGGGATGGAACTTGGTTTCGTTTATGCCGCGCTCGGCAGCAAGGTCACGGTGGTCGAGGCGCTGGACGCGATTCTCGCCGCGGCGGATGCCGACCTCGCGCGGCCCGTCGGCGCCAACGCGAAAAAAATGTTCAAGGAAATCCGCCTGAAAGCGCGCGTCACCAAAATGGCGACCGTCGGAAAACAAATCAAAGTTGAATCCGAATACAACGGCGAGAAACTCACCGAACTTTACGACCGCGTCTTGGTTTCCGTCGGCCGCGTGGCGAACAGCGCCGACCTCGGTTTGGAAAACACGAAAGTGGAACTCGACGAAAAAGGTTTCGTCAAAATCAACGCGCAGCAGCAGACGGCTGATCCGAGCATTTACGCCATTGGCGACATCGCGGGCGGCATCATGCTCGCACACAAGGCGCACAAAGAGGCGCGCAATGCCGTGGAAAATATTTTCGGCGAGAGCACGATTTTTGACAGCGTGATTCCCGCCGTCGTTTTCACCGATCCTGAACTCGCGTGGTGCGGTTTGACCGAGGCCGAGGCGAGGGAAAAAGGTATCAAGTATCAGGTCGCCAAATTTCCGTGGACGGCGTCCGGCCGCGCGCTGTCGTTCGACCGCACGGACGGCGTGACGAAAATCATCGCCGATCCTGAAACCGAGCGCGTGCTGGGTGTGGGCATCTGTGGCGCAGGCGCGGGCGAACTCATCGCCGAGGCGGTGCTGGCGATTGAGATGGGCGCGACGGTCGAAGACATCGCGCTGACGGTCCACGCGCATCCGACGCTGTCCGAAACGCTGATGGAATGCGCCGACGCCTTTTACGGCCACGCGACGCACACGTTCACGAAGAAAAAAACGGCGGAGTAAAATTTATTTCCGTTTTCGCAATCATCATCGGCTCACGCCGGTGGTGATTCTTTTTTGCGACCGAAACGAAATTGGAGCAACAATCCACCGCAACAAAAAACCCACGCGCAAATGGAAATCGCCGCGCCGATTTCAAATGCGCGGTCGCGGTAGAAAAGATGAATTTTGTGTCTGCCGGCGGGAATCTGCACGGCTTGAAACGCAACGTTGGCGCGCAACAGCGTCACGGGCGCGCCATCCACTGCCGCCCGCCAGTTGTGATAGTAAGTTTGCGCGACGACCACGAGCGACGGCTTGTCAGCCTGCGCTTCGATCTCCACGGTGTCGTCGCCGAATTTTGAATCCAGAATTTTGGCGGTAGTTTGATTCGAGACAGTCACAAACGATTTCATTTCCGGCGGCAGGAAAACCACTTTGCCGCCGGCAAAATCGGTTTGCGTCAGTGCGGCCAAAGCATTTTGGTCGTCGAGGAAAACCGGCTTTTGCCCGGCGGTTACCAGCGGCAGAAAATTCGTGCGTGCCCGCCAATGGAACATCGCGTCCGGCGCGGTGATTTGCGCTACGCCCAGAAAATCTTCCAAGCTGGGATAACTCGCATTCGTGGTCGTGTAAAAGAGCGACAGCACCGCGTCGTTTTCGCGCGGCGTGAGCGAGAAGAAGCCGTCCACCTTCGGCACGGCGTCGAGCAGGTTGGCATTCGCGCAATCGCCAAGGCGCTTCGCGAGGAAATTATTTTTCGGGTCGCTCGCGGCGAAGTTGATGAATTCATTCGCTGCCAGCGGCGAGACCATCGCGCGCGCGCCGCCAAGTTCCGGCTGCGGGTTCAACGCGAGTTTTGTGCGCGCGAGGTTCAATTCATAAACGCCGGGCGAGACGGTGGGATTTTGCGCTGGCTCGTGCGTGGACACATCCAGCCACGCGGCCAGAATCAAAAACAGCGGCGCAAACCTGGAGAACAGGGAATTGGTCCTGCGTGAAAGCGCAAAAAGAATCGCGCCGGTCACAATCAAAAATAAGGCCCGCGAAAATCCGTTCAGCAAGGCTGCGTGCGTGCCGTCGCCCGGCAGCGGCGCAAACTGCGTCCACAATAAAATTCCCGCGAGCAGCGCCAGCAGGCCGCCGCCGAGCGGCAACAGATTTTTTTGCGCCTTTGCAAAATTTGCCAGCGCGAACGCCGCCAGCAGCGGCGCGGCGAAGATGGCGAAGACGATGTATTTGATTGGATAAGTGATAAAACTCAATTGTGGCAATAGTTTTCGAGCGAGTGGAAGCACGGGGGTGTTTTCGCCGAGCGCAAAAACGAGTCCGACCACTGCAATCGTGCCGAGCAGCCACACACGCCGTTCGCGCAGGGAAACCAGCGCCAGCAGCGCCAGCCAAAGCGTGCCGACGCCGAGATAATACGAGGAAGTCCAATACTGTCCGTGTTGAAAAAAAATGCCTTCAGTCGCGGTGGAGCCGAACGCCATCGGCACGAAAAAATTCGCCAGCCCGGAGCCGGGCATGGACCAGCGCAAATCCGCAAAGCCGGTTTCCCGCTGTGCGTGGGCGACGAGGTCGAGGAACGGCAGCAGTTGCGCCAGCGTGAGCGAGACGACCAATGCGACCACGAGCGGAAACCGCCAGAGCATCGCGGTGCGCGAATTTGCGCCGCCGACAAATTGTTGCAGCCACAGCGCCGAGACAATGAGCCAGGTGAAAAGAATTATTTCCGGACCGCCCGCGAGCATTTGCAATGCACCAACAATGGCTGCGAGAGGAATTTTTCTTCCGCCGTCGCGCCAGGCGCGTTCCGCGAGCAGCACGACCCATGGCAGCCAACTGAACGTGGCCATGTGGCTTGGCCACATGATGAGGTTGAGCGTGAATCCATTGAAGGCGAACGCTACGCCGGCGAACGTGGCGGCGAAATCATTTCCTGTCCATCGGCGCGCGAGAAAATACATTCCCAAACCCGCCCACCACAAATGGAGCAGCGAAAACATTCCGAGCGACCACGTCAGCGGCAGCACGAGGTAGAACAGTGCCGGTGGATAAAGCGGCATCGTGTTCCATTGCGCGAGGAACGGCACGCCGCAATTGTTGTAAGGATCCCAAAACGGCAGTTCGCCGTGCCAAAAACAGTCGCGCTGAAAATGCGCGAGCGGATAGGCAAAAAAACCGAAGTCGCGCGCGACGAAGGTTTCCAGGCCGAGGACGACTTGCGGGAATGCGGCGAACACCAGCAGCGCGAGGAGGATGCCAAAGCGCGTCGGCGCAGAAATTTTCTCGGCGAAAGTCGGCTTGCCGTTCGGTTGCACGCGCAGATTAAAACTGGCGGCGGCGGGAAATGCAACTGCGCGCAATTGACGCGTTCGCCGCGAGGTCTTACGCTGTCGCCATACTTTTATGAGCCAATTGCTTGATTCCCTCGTCGAACTTATCCGCCGCACGTCCGCCGAGATTCCCGACGACGTCCACCGCGCGATTCTCACGTCGCTGGAGAACGAAAAGAAAAATTCGCTCGCGGCCAACGCTTTCAAGATTATTGACCAGAACATCGCGCTCGCGAAAAACAAGTCGCAGCCAATCTGCCAGGACACCGGCAGTGTTCTGTTTTTTGTGGATGTGCCGGTCGGCTATGACCAGATCACGTTCACTGAAACCGCGCGCGAAGCCGTGACGCTTGCGACCAAGAAAGGTTTTCTCCGGCAGAACTCGGTTGATTCGCTTACCGGCAAGAACGACGGCACAAACGTCGGGCCGGGCGCGCCCGCGTTTCATTTTCATCAGCATCGTTCGCCGGAGATTTCCGTGAAGCTCGCGCTCAAGGGCGGCGGCTGCGAAAACGTCGGCGCGCAATACTCGCTGCCGGACGACGCGCTGCACGCGAACCGCGACCTCGACGGCTGCCGCAAGGCGATTCTCGATGCGGTCTTGCAGGCGCAGGGCAAGGGCTGCGGGCCGGGTGTGCTTGGCGTGTGTATCGGCGGTGACCGCGCGACGGGCTATGAATTGAGCAAGACAGAGTTTCTCCGCCTGCTGGATGACCGCAATCCCGAGCCGAAGCTGGACGCGCTGGAGCAGGACATTTTGAAAACGGCGAACGAACTCGGCATCGGCCCGATGGGTTTTGGCGGCAAGACGACGCTGCTGGGTGTGAAAATCTGCGCGGCAAACCGCGTGCCGGCGTCGTATTTCGTGAGCGTGAGCTATATGTGCTGGGCATTCCGGCGTCAGGGCGTGACGCTGGATGCGGAGGGGAAGATTGGGAAATGGTTGTATTAATTTACTAAAATGGAAGAAGGAAAAGCTCTTATCAACATCGGCGAATTGTCAAGGCCGGCGACGGTTCTACGCGTGACTTCTGTTCCTGTCGCAGCTTTGTTATACAAACTTTTTTGGTATCGTAAAAACTGCGTAAACGTCACGCCGGGATTTGATTTTTGATTGGTGGCGGGCATAATCATGCCCATGAAAATCAAGAACCTGCTTGCGGCATTTTTATCCCTCGTCCTCGTGGTCACGACGGCGGTGGCGGTGGAACTGGCGGCCACGCCCGCACCGACCACCACAATCGCGTCCGATGACAATGCCAAGCGGTTCCCGGCGTGGAACCAGGAGTGTCTAGACCGCGTGGCGGCGTTCAAGGGCAAGCGGTGCGACATCATCTTCATCGGCGATTCGATCACGCGGAACTTTGTGATAGATCCGGCGGGTTGGCCGCTGGTGGGCGGGCCGGTGTGGGCGAAGCATTACGCGAACCGCTACGCGCTGGATTTCGGCGTGGGGGCGGATCGCACGGAAAATGTCCTGTGGCGGCTGGATCACATGGACATCAAAAATTTGCGGCCCAAGGTGGCGGTGGTGCTGATCGGGACGAACAATTACCAAAATTCTCCGCCGGACATCGCGGCGGGCGTCGCGGCGGTCCTGGCACGGACGAAGCAGATTTTTCCCGGCGTCAAAATCATTCTCATCAGCATCCTGCCCAATGCGCGCGCCACCCAGACCATGGCGGACGCCAACAAGCTCATCCAGACCTTCGGCGACAACCAGTCCGTCTTTTATTTCGACTTGGCGGCCAAGATGACGCCGGTGGGCGACAACTGGAAGGGCGTTGGCTTTGACCATCTGCACCTGACGCCGGAGGGCTACGAGCTTTGGGCCGAGTCCATGGAGCCGTTGCTGACGAAACTGCTGGCCGGCAACAATTGAGTTTTAACCCGGCGGAATAACGCGGCTGGGTCAGCAATATTCGCCGACGGCCCGCAGGCACACTTGCCCTACCATGGGAGAATATAATTTGACGGCCTGATTGCCGTTAATTCCCGTGCTATTTCCAGCGACGGGAACGTTCCTTGCCCACGCTAGAAATAATCTTGGTTGCGGTAGGGAAACACCCCATAGATTTTTCCCGAATGCGGCTTCATGGTCTTACCAGTTATATGTTCGCTCGTGCCCTGATGAAAACCGCCGCTGGCAAGACCAGCCGGAGTGGTTGCAATCATTTCATCATCGCGCCGCTGCCATTCGAGCCAGAACCAAGAAAACACTTTGACATTCTAGGCGCGGTGATGGTGGTCGGTCTGTTCGCCGGCTTGGTGGTCTTGATGCGGATGCTGCTGGCGAATTGATTGGGCGAGCTTCGGCCACGGTAGGGTTACACCCCATGGAAATTTTTCGACTGCGCTCATAATCTTACAGGAGAAATTGAGCGCCTCAAATCGGCGGTGACAACCAAAACCGGCGCAAAATATAAAATTATGAAATCACCAAAAATCCAGTGGCTCCTGCGCGTGACGGTTATGAGCGCGATCAGCATCCTAGGTTCAGCGGGGCAGGCGCAAAATGCACCCGCCAAACCCGCCCCGCCACAACTTGTCCCGTCGCAACCCGTCCCCTCGGCACCGCCGGTTCAACCCATGCAACCACAGCCCTCGCCACCGCCGGTGCAGCCGCTGCTGCCCGCCCCGTCGGCACCGCCCGGCCCATCGGCACCGCCCGGCCCATCGGCACCGCCCATCACGCCAGCACCAACCATGCCGCCCGTCAATCCAACCCAACCCACCTATAATAATACGAATTACTTGAGCCATGCCGCGTTCACCAACCAAATGCCGCCGTTCTATGGTCACGGGGTTTGAACCGCCGCCAGAGTTTGCCACCGGTTTTAAAAATTTTATGAAAGACCCCGTCTATAAACTCATCGAACTCACCGGCACTTCCACCAAGTCCATGGATGACGCCGTGGAGACGGCCATCCAGCGGGCGCACAAAACCGTCAAAGACTTGTGCTGGTTTCAGGTGGTCGAAACGCGCGGCAACATCGCCAAGGGCAAAGTGCATCAATGGCAGGTGACGCTCAAAATTGGCTTTGCCGTGAAGGATTGAGCGAAAGAAAATTTAGATTGGCTGCAAACATCCTTACCGCCAGCAACGGCTGGAATACGGGACGTCCGTTTTCACAGCCACTACCCGGCGGCAAGAAATCAAATCAAACTCACCGGCGCGTCACGCCCGCAAATCGTCGGTCGGCGGTTGGGTTCGACGGTTTAGCGGTGGGGCAAACAAGTCTATGGTGTTAGAACTTGAGTTCAAGATGTCTTTGACCATTTGCATCAACTCATCAATGGTATACGGCTTGAGCATGATGGCAGCCGGCCGCAGCCAAGGATGGTTGGCAAACTCCCAAGTCGGCACGGTTCCCGTTGCCATGATGACGGCTAGCGGCAGGCGGATAGCATAAATTTTTTTGAGCAATTCAACCCCGGACAAGTTGGGCATGCTGTTGTCGGTGATCATCAGGTCGTAAGTGTTGAATTGCAGCGCATCCCAGGCGTCCGCCCCGTCTTCGGCGACATCCACGATATAGCCATGGGCGCTCAAGACATCGCTGTTGAGCTGACAGATCATGCGGTCGTCATCCACCACCAAGATGCGTTGCACCGGCAGGGTGGGGTCTGCCATCAGCGCGGTGTCCGGCTCGTCCAGTAGAGACATGGTTTGATTTTTCATATTGCGGATCCAAAAACATTTTCGTTCTATGCCAGCCAGATTAACTTGCTTCCGGCGTGGTTGCCATCAGGTGTTCTCCCCAGATGATTTTTCTGAAAACTTTTGGACCGCTAGGATTTGCCGGACGCAACGGCATTGGCTATGCTCGCCAAAATTGAATGACTCGATGAAAATATTTTTACTGCCCGTTATGTTTTGCTTGGCCGCTGCGACGATGGGTCGGGCGGAAGAACCGTATCATCTGATCAAGGAAATTCCCGTGGGCGGCACGACCGGCTGGGATTATCTCTCGGTGGATTCGGCGGCGCAGCGGCTCTATGTTTCGCACGGCACGAATGTCGTGGTCATAGATTTGGCGGACGATGCGGTCGTGGGCGAGATCACCAATGTTTCCGGCGTTCACGGCATCGCCATCGCGTCGGTCTTGAACCGTGGCTTCGTCAGTTGCGGCAAGGAAAATAAAGTCGCGGTCGTGGATCTGAAAACTTTGCAAATCACGGACAAGGTTGAGACCGGCCTGAATCCCGACGCCATTCTTTACGAGCCGAAGCGGCAGGAAGTTTATGCGTTCAACGGTCATTCGCAGTCGGTCACGATTTTTCCCGCGAACCTTGACCGGTTTGAAAAAGAAAGGCCAGTGCAGACTATTCCGCTGGGCGGCAAACCGGAATTCGCGCAGGCCGATGCGGAAGCCGGTCTGGTATTCGACAATCTGGAAGATCAAAACGCAGTCGCCGTGATTGACACGCAAACGCACACGGTCAAAAACCGCTGGCCGATTGCACCCGGCGAAGGCGGCTCCGGCCTGGCGATTGACGTGGCGCATCAACGTCTGTTCATCGGCTGCGGTGACAGCAAAACGATGCTGATGATGGACGCGACCAGCGGCAAAATTCTGGCGAGCGTGCCCATCGGCGAGGGCGTGGACGCGAACGCGTTTGATCCGGAAACGCAACTGGCGTTCGCTTCCTGCGGCGACGGCACGACGACCATCGCGCGCGAAGACGGCGATAAATTAACGGTCGTGCAAGTTTTGAAAACAGAACGCAGCGCGCGGACAATGGCACTGGATCCGACGACGCACAAAATTTACCTGCCCGCAGCGAAATTTGCCGCGCCCTTGCCGGACGAGCGGCGCGGCCAGATAATTCCCGACACGTTCAAGATTTTGGTTTACGGATTGGAAAAATGATTTTGCATCAAACCATTGTCATGGAAATGAGCCCGCCCGCCGATAAATCGTTTGATGACAATTTTAACCCGCAGCCTGCTTGACTAGATGATGGTCAACTGCACGCTGCTCTCGATGATGCCCGCGCTGATGGCGTAACGCGTGAGGCCGGCGGTGTCATGGATGTCGAGCTTCTGCATGAGATGTTCGCGGTGCTTCTCGACGGTCTTGAGGCCGATGCCCAGTTCGGACGCGGTCTGCTTGTTGGCCTTGCCCTCGGCGATGAGTTGCAGCACTTCCATCTCGCGCGCGGTAAGTTCGGCGGCGGACTGGCGGGATTGATTGGGGCGGGCGGATAATTTTTGCTGGGCCAGGCGCTTGGTGATGGTAGGGCTGAAAAAAGATTTGCCGGCAAATACCTCGCGGATGGCGCGGCATACCTCGTGCGCGGAAGTCTGCTTGAGCAAAAAGCCCATGGCGCCGGCCTGAATGGCGTTCTCAACATACGCATAATCATTGTGCGCGGAGAGCATGAGCACGCGGGCGGTGGGCAACGCCTTCATCACCTGCCGGGTGGCTTCAAGGCCGTTGAGCAGCGGCATGGCGATGTCCATGAGCAGCACATCGGGACGAAATTTCTTGGCGAGCGCGACGGCCTGCCGTCCGTCTGCCGCCTCGGCGATGATTTCAAAATCGTCTTCGAGTTCGAGCATCCGGCGGAAACCTTCGCGCACGATTGTGTGGTCTTCGGCGAGGAGAATGGTGATGGGTTTCATGGGCATGCAAGTTGGGTGTTTGGAGTGGATTTTTTTAGCGCGGACGGGCGGGTTTTGGCGAACGGCATTTCGACGTCCAGCGTCGTGCCTTGTCCCGGCGCAGAGTTGACGCAAAACGTGCCGCCAACCATCTCCACGCGTTCCCTCATGCCGAGCAATCCCAACCGGTTATCGCCTTTGGCTTGCAAGTGTTCGGCGAAACTGAAGGACTGGCCGTTGTCATGGATTTTCATGCCGATGCCGGCGGGGATTTTTCGGAGGCTGATCTCCACGCGGCTGGCTTTCGCATGACGCGACACGTTGGTCAACCCTTCCTGCGCGACGCGGTAGAGCACCGTGCGTTTGGCGATGTCCATCTTTTCCACCCCGGCAAAAGCTTTCAGGTGGACATGAAGACGCGTGCGTTTGGAAAAAAGTTTTACAAACGTATGCAGCGCGGGAATCAACCCGAGGTCGTCGAGCACCGCCGGGCGCAGTTCACGCGCAAACTCATGCACGATGTTGACCGATTTTTCGACCAACTGCTGGGTGCGGGTGATGTCCCGGGCCAAATGCTTGTTGTTCGACACGGCTTCTTTCTTCAGGGCGGCCAGCCGGACATTGATGCCTGTCAAAGTCTGCGCGATGACATCGTGCAACTCGCGGCTGATGCGTTTCCGTTCATCCTCTTGCGCCAGCAGAATCTGCCGCGACAATTGCCGCATCTGTTCCTGCAACCGCTCCGACTCGGCCAGCAGGTTGCCGTAATGACGCTCGCTTTTTTTAAGCGCCACCTCGACCGCCTTGCGCTGGGCGATCTCCAAAATCAATTCCTCGTTCGAGGCGGCCAACACTTCGATGCGTTTCTGCGCTTCGGTCGCCGCTTTGCTTTTGGTGATGTCGTAAAAACAATTGATCGCACCGGTGATTTCTCCGGACTGGTTTTTTAGCGGCCGGATATTCACGACACAGTCAAGCCGCGTGCCATCGGGCTGCTGGAAGATTACTTCCTGATCCCGCACTTCGGATATTTTCCCTCTCAATACGTCCGCCATGGGACATTTCGCGGCGGCCAGCAACGTGCCGTCGGGACGAAACAACTTGAAAGACCCACAATACCGCTGGCTGGTATCACCGGCCAACGGCTTGCGGCCCCATAATTCCACGGCGCGCTCGTTAAAATTCTGAACCACGCCGGAAGCATCACAAGAATAGATGGCCACCGGCCCGCGCTCGAACAAGATGCGATAGCGCTCTTCGCTCGCGCGCAACGCCTCCTCCGTCAGTTTCCGCTGGGTGATGTCGCGAATGTTACATTGGATGACGGGGTGACCATCTTCTTGATAGAGGTTGGCCACCACTTCCACTTCCTGATGTTGACCGCGCCGGCTTTCGAGCGGCAAATTTTCGTAGCGGACTTCGCGCTTTCGTTTCAGTTTCCGGAACATCTCCTGGCTCGCGACTTCATCCTTGAGCAGGCCGATCTCGAAGAGTTCCTTACCGACCAACTGGTTGTGCGTGTAGCCCAGCAGCTTCGTCATGAACGGATTGGCGTCAATGATTTTGCGCGTGACTGGATCAAGGATGAGCACGCCGTCGTGCGCCGTTTCAAACAGACGACGATAGCGGATTTCGCTCGCGCGAAACGCGGCTGTTGCGAGGCGGCGTTGCGATTTTAATTTCGTCATCATTGGCGGCGCAAGGCGTGGTTCAAATTGATTTTGACGAGCCGTTGGATGTTTCTGGACGGTAGCCGATCTCACGCGCGACCCGGCGCACGGACTGTGCGGATTGCAACACCAGCCGCTGCGTGCTGGCGATCTCATCCTTGAAACCTTTGGTGTTGCTCCGGGCGTGCTGCTTCAACGAGAGCAGCCGGACATTGATTCCCAGCAAAGTCTGGGCAATTTCATCCTGAAGTTCATGGCTGATGTTCTTGCGTTCATCTTCTTGAGATACCATCACGCGGTGCGTGAGTTGTCGCAGACGTTTCTGCAACTGGAGAGATTCCTCTAGGCATTTCTTGTAATGCCGTCCGCTCTTCTCGGCGTCCTCCTGCATGACCTTGTGCCGGACGACGCCGCGCTGCAATTGGCGATGGGAGGCGGCCAGTTCCTCGGTGCGCTGCCCAAGTTTTTCCGTCAGCCGGCTCAAGTTCGTCTCGTTCTGCCGCGCCGCGTGATGCGTCTCCTCAATCGGCGCGTTGGCGGTGTTGAAAAAATTCAGCGCCAGCGTGGTGGACGGATTTTTGGTCTTGGGAAAACCCAGCATCAGCACTGCCTGCTCATGGATGCGCGCGAGGTCGAGCGTCTCCAATCCCTGCGCAACGGCCTGCCGTCCCAAGGCCAGCGCCGACCGCAAACTTGCGCGCGGTCCCTGCACCAAGTGCTTCCGCAAGGCGGACGCATAACTTTGTGACAAGGTGATCGGTCTTTCCTTCATATTGGCATACTCGTCCCGGCGGGTCGGTTCGGAAAGCTTTATCTTGCCCGGACGACCGCAGCCGACCTCATCATGTGTAAACTAAATCAATTTGACCATGGGGTGAAACCCTACCAGCGATCCAAAAAAACCAGAAAGCCCGGCGAACACCGGAGGAGAAGTGTTCGCCGGGTGCGACCGGCCTGGACGAATTTTATTTCGTCCGCACTGCGCAAAAAATTCAAGTCCGCCCCGGCCACGCGCCCGGCCAAATCATTTCCCGACATACTTTGACGGGTTGCGAATCCGGTCGAGCCGTTCGGCTTCATTGGCCGCCAGCACCGTCTGCCGCTGTCTGGCGGCAACGGATTTCGCCAGCGCTTGCGACAGCCAGTGAAGCGGTTCGACCAATTTTTGAAAGGCTAGTTGGATGCGGTTGAACATATTCAAAATGCCTTTTTGGCTTCCGCCGCCGGTTTTTTCAACCGGCGATAAACCTGTTTAACAAACGTGTCGGCGCGAAAACCAGCCGGACCTTCCCACACTTCAAACTGGCCCGGTTCAGCCGCCACAAAATCGCCTTGGTTCACCCGTTCATCCCATTTCAAAGGCCGCAGTTGCCCGGCGGCGATGGAAAACGCCGGGGTGGTGATTGCGTTGTTCATACGCTTTTGGGTTTGACGAGCAGTAACGCAATGCCGCCAACGAGCATGAGCGCGCCCGCGACGGGCGGGATGAAATGGCTATTGGTGGTCGCAAGGTGCATGCCCAGAAAATTGATGGTTTGTCCCGGCGTCGTGAAGCTCAAGCCCGAATAGGCGAGCACAACGATGCCCAAGGCGATCAGGACTACGGAAATGATGGTTTTGATGTTCATATAAAATTTGAATGGATTTTTTGGCAGACAGTTTTTCAAAGTGGTTTCCGACCGGAAATAATCCGCAGCAGCACCACTACGATGGCGATGACGAGCAGGATGTGAATAAAGCCGCCCATCGTGGTGCCGGTGACAATCCCCAACAGCCACAGGATGACCAGCACGAGCGCAATGGTGTATAACATAAGAAATTGTTCAAGCCGGCGGACGCGCCCTCACGCCCGCCGGCCATCGGGGAACAGTTCAGTTCGCGGCGACCGGCACGGCGATGGTCATGTTGTTGACCACGCTGGTCACGCCGTTGATGTCTTCGGCCAGTTTGGTGACGAGGCTTTTTTCCGCGTCATTCTTCGCGATGCCGCCGACGGTGACGACGCCGTCCGTCGTGGAAACCGTGGTGTGCAGGGCGCTGGTGGAATGATGCGATAGCAAGGACGACTTGATTTCCGCCGTGATGGAAGCGTCATCAATCTTGTCGCCGACGGTAGCGTCCGGGGCTGCGGGCATCTTGGCGACGGTCATCTGGTTATCAACCGATTTGACATTGTCAACGTCCTTGGCGTATTCGGTGGTAAGCTCCTTCTGCGCCTCGCTGTTCGCCTCGCCCTGCAAAGTGACGACGCCATCCAGCGTATAAACCGTGGTGCCGGTGGCGCTCACGTTGCGATGGAACAGCAGCGCGGTTTTGACCTTCGTGGTGATCCACGCGTCCGAATGTTCCGCCGGTTGGTCGCCGCTGACCACGAGCTGGTTGTCCACGCTCCTGACGCCGGGCAGGCTCGCCACGGTATCTTCCGCCATGGATTTGTGCGAGTCGTCCGCGACCGTGCCAGTCAGGGTGACGACGCCGTCCTTGGACTCCGTCTTGATGGAATCGTCCTTGAGGTAGGTTTTGAATGTGTAGGATTTCGCGGCGGCCGATTCGATACGGTCGTCCGTGTCCGACGCGCGCACCGGCGCGGTGGTGATTAACATTGTGCTCACGACTGCCGCGAGCGTTAGGGGGAACATGGTTTTCATTTTATTTCTTTCAGTAATAACGTTGTTGGTTGTTAACATTGGCCAGAAGCTAGGGGATGCGGACGCGCCTCGCCATGGGGTGTAACCCTACCGAGGAAATTTTACGAACGCGGATTGAACGCCAGAAGTCGCGCAATAAAAAAGCCGCCACGCCGAAATGCCTTATGGAAACAGCAGCTCAAAAAATCTTTTGCCGCCAAAAATCCAGATGACCGCTGCCACCGCGATGTAAGGGCCATAAGGCATCCGCGATGACCACTCGCGCTTGCGCAGCAAAATCAACGCGATTCCAGCCACCGAGCCGATGAGCGAACTCGCCAGCAGCGAAAAAAACGCGCCCTGCCAGCCGATGAACGCGCCGATCGCCGCCATGAATTTCACGTCGCCCAGACCCATCGCCTCGCGCGGCAAAATGATTTCCGAACAGACCACGTCCATGTGCGGCTCGTGCTCCGGGTCAATTTTTTCGTCGCCGAGCTTGAGCGTCTCCGGCGTCAGGCGCAGCGTCACATTTTGGTAACTGCGGTCAATCAGTTCTACCGTCCGCGCCTGCAATACAATGGCGTCCGTCTTGCGGTAAAAAATTTCTTCATACGGAATTTCCCGATCCGGCAGGCACAGCGCCGTTTCGGTGAAAACAATTTTGCTTTCACCCGGCAGCGAAATTTTTTGCCGGCCAAACAATAATTTCCCCAAACGCAGCACGGCATAGACAATGCCCGCGCCGACTACGATGCCAATCATACTTCGCGCCATGCCTTGACCCAGCGAGTGCGTTCCGTGCAGCGTTGGCAATAAAAATGAGATCGCAAATCCCGCCACCGCGCCGCCAATCGTGATTTCGTCGGGAATGATAAAATGCTCAAAATCAATGAACGTCGCCGTGATCAGTCCCGCCAGAAACAAACAATACACCGGCGCGAGCCACGGCAATTGCCGGCCAAACTCCAGCCAGCACGCGAGAAACGCCACGCCCGTCAGCAGTTCTACGATGAAGTAGCGCGACGAGATGGGCGCGCCGCAATTTTTGCATTTGCCACGCAGCGCCAGCCACGTCAGCAGCGGAATGTTGAGGTAAAACGGAATCGCGTATTTGCAATGCGGACAATGCGACGACGGCGTGACCACGCTCAAGTCCAGCGGCATCCGGTAGATGCAGACGTTCAAAAAACTGCCGACCACGCAGCCGAACGCGAAGAACACCAGCGACCAGAAATGAAACGGCACGACCGACCAATTGTGCGGGTCGAACACGGCGTCAAACCCCATAAACGCTCCCTTCCACCGCGCGCCGCATCACGGCAACCGGCGCGGGCTGTCCCGTCCAAATCTCAAACGCCTTCGCGCCCTGATACACCAACATCCCGATGCCGTTGGCGGTCTTGCAACCGGCAGCTTTGACCGCCGCGAGCAATTTGGTTTGCGTTGGCTGGTAAATCATGTCGTAAACGGCCTGGGTTTTTTTCAGGGAGAATTGCTTTTCGTCCAGCGGCGAAGCGTCTTCCGGTTTCAATCCGAGCGACGTCGCATTCAAAATCAAATCCACTTCCACCTTCGGATAGCCAACGGAAATTTTGACGGATGGAAATTGTTTCTTTATTTCGGCGGCGATTTCTTCTGCTTTGCTCCCCGTGCGGTTCACTAGAAAAAGTTCCGCCACCTTTTCTGCCGCGAGTTTCAACGCCGCCGTGCGCCCCGCGCCGCCCGCGCCGAGCAGTAAAACTTTTTTGCCGCGCAACTCGATTTGCAATTCTTCCCGCAATGACGAGACAATCGCATCCGCATCCGTGTTGAAACCAATTGAACGACCATTTTCAAATTTAATGGTGTTCACCGCGCCCCACGTTTTGGCCGAGACGTCCAGTTCATCCACCATGTCCACCGCGAGCAACTTGTGCGGCACGGTGAGATTGAGGCCGGCGAAGTTCATCGCGCGCGCGCCGGCGATGGCGGCGCGGAGATTTTGCGGAGCCACTTCCAAGGCGAGATAGCGCCAGTTTAGGCCGAGTGCCGTGAACGCCGCGTTGTGCATCGCCGGCGAGGCGGAATGCTGGATGGGCGAACCCAGCACCGCGCACAGGCGCGTGGCGGCGTTGATCGGGGCTAAACTGGCTTGCGGCACGCGCAATTTATATGCGGCAACGGCACGAGTTCAAAGCGCAAAGTCCGTGGATGGCTCCAGCCGCCACGACTTCCCGCGCAGAGAGAAACCAAATTTGTGGAGCAGCGCCGCCAGCCTCTACGCCGATTGATCCAGCTTGGGGACAAACCGCTCCAAGGGAAACTGCGGCCTTGGTAAGGGCAACCCGGCGTAATGCGTTTGACACCAGTAAGCTTGACAAATCGCAAAATCAGCCAAAGACTCGTCAAAACCCTGCGACCAAAAATGAACTGGAGAAGTTCAAGGCAATAGCTGTTAGCCTGCACTATGCACGATGTAACCAACACCAAGCTCTTCATGTTCGGCATTGCTGGTTTTTTAGTTCTAACGGTGCTGAGTAGTTTGTGCTATTGGTTAGCCGGTAGCATTGCACGATCTATTTCATCGATGCCACGACGCATTTATATAGCTCGGCTTGTGCTCATGGTCATGTTTGTTGCTCTTTGGTGGCTCTGTATTTGTTTCACGCTGCACCCGGTTATTGGAGATTCGCTTCGCCCAGAGTTCTGGTATCATGTGGCTTGGCAGGACGGCACGGGCTGGGGCAGTCTTATGATTTTAGCATGGGTTATTGTAGCTTTGATTGATTGGCCAAAAGTGAAACCAGATGAAAAACGTGCCGCCTGACAATTTGCCGGAGCTGAATTAGACCACGTTCAAACTTATGACTATTTTACCAGTATCAAAACAAGAGTGGTTCAGTTTGTTGCTGTTTCCATTCAAGGCTTATGCGGTCATCTTCCCGATTTTGTGTTGCTTTTACAGCTTGGAGCCGTTTGATGTTCGTGTCGCCCAGACGTGGGTAATGCATGGTCTTGAACTTGGTTATTTTTGTTGTATTCCCATCTTCACTTTGGCGGCGCTAATTCAGATTACCGCTCACCGGCGAGAGGCAGCTATCGTGAGTCTGGTGTTTGCGCTAGCCATCATGGTTTCTATTTTATTTTTATTGCCACTGTTAGCTCTGGCAAGAGGATGAGTTATGTTTAGCTACGCGAAACGAAGATTTTGGTATTGGCGAGCTGTTCATTATTTGAGCATCGTTCGCTTCCGTCGCCGCGTCGTTTTTGGCTTTGTTTTGCTTGGGGTTTTAATAGCATGGATTATCACTGCTACGACCAAGCCGATATTTGCGAGCCGAGCCACGATTCGAGTTGACGAGATGGATGCACGGGGTTTTGTCCCAAATGACCTTTCGCCGGAAGAGATGCAGCATTTGATCAAGAAAGGCTTAATCAAAGGCGGATATTAGAATGAGATAGCGCACATCGAACCATGAGTATTCTTCCACAAAACGAACAGAAACGACTGAGAGTGGTGCTTTTTCCATTGAAAGCGTATGTGGTTCTCGCTCCACTTATCTATTTTGTCCTGCCTCAATCCTATCGGTCTGGACAGACAAGCACCGGCCTTTTTGTAGCATATTCGTTGGGCTTTGATTCGTTTATTTTGCTTCTTATCGCATTTATTCTCGCCAACATCGGTCCGAGAGGATATGCGCTTTCCACTGCCATATTCGGAGTGGCGGCATTTATTATCATGGCATCGCTTTTTCCAGCTAGAGCTTAACCGACAAGCTTTAATGGTTTAACATACACAACATTGATTAATGCCTTGCGCTGGCCGATCCGCTGTTCCGCCTTCGTTTTACTTCGGCGCGACAAGTGCGGTTCGCGCTGCGAGCAACGCATCGCTCAGCTTTCTCTTTTAACCGCCTAAAAATAGTTTTTTTGGCCCCAGCTTGGGAAAAATAAAATACTCGACTGGCAATCCTGTTAATTGTAATTCTTAACCAAGAAGGCCGTTAAAAGAACCGAAAACTCTGATCGAAACTTGTCACGGAATCATCAATCAATTTGATAACCAAAGAAACCAAATGAAAAATCAAATAACTAAAACCCTTATCGTGGCGCTGGCTATTTTCTCGCTTTTTACAAATGCCATCAATGCCTGCACGGGCATTACCTTGAAGGCCAAGGATGGCGCGGTCATTTATGGTCGCACGATGGAATGGGGGAGTTTTGACTTGGAGTCGCGCGTGCTGGTCGTCCCACGCGGCCATCAATTTACCGGCGAGACACCGGATCATAAACCGGGTATTACTTGGAAAGCGACTTATGGTATCGTAGGCATGGATGCAGTCGGCAAAGTTATCATAGTAGATGGCATGAATGAAAAGGGGCTCGCGGTGGGGCTTTTCTATCATCCGGGTTTCGCGGAGTATGCAGATTACGACTCGGCTTTGGCCGCGCAGTCAATGTCGGCGATGGATGTCGGACTCTATCTGCTGTCGCGTTGTGCCACGGTGGCCGAGGTGCGGGTGGCCATGGCTAAAATCCGGGTGGTGCCGGTGCTGGAGCCGCTCATCGGGATTGCGCCGCCCGTGCATTTTTTCGTCACCGACCGCAGTGGAGCCTCCATCGTCATTGAATTCGTGCATGGTGAAACAAAAATTTATGACGCGCCATTGGGTGTGATTACCAATGCGCCAGGTTATGAGTGGCACGAAATTAACGTGCGGAATTATTTGAACCTCTCTTCGATTGCCGTCTCGGATAAGAATATGGCCAACATCAATTTCAGGCCGCTTGGCGGCGGCAGCGGGATGATTGGCCTGCCTGGTGATGATACCCCGCCGTCACGGTTCATCCGGGCAGTGGCCTTCACTCAAACTGCCCGCCCGACGGCCACTGGCGATGAAACCATGTATGAGCTGTTCCGCATTCTTGATAACTTCAATATCCCATTGGGCGGCGCCGAAGGTGCGGGTGAAAACGTATCTACCGGCATGCGGAGCGCCACCATCTGGACCTCCGGTTATGATACAAAAAACTTGGTGATGT
>Ga0302200_10000889_pt1 | contig 29219 bp, 60 predicted proteins | sample II_Bog_N3_1_FD_194585 | JGI IMG/M metagenome (GOLD analysis project Ga0302200, IMG submission 194585) | Peat permafrost microbial communities from Stordalen Mire near Abisko, Sweden - II_Bog_N3_1 | ecosystem: Environmental > Terrestrial > Soil > Wetlands > Peat | place: Sweden: Abisko... | reverse complement strand
AAAGCGAACGCTAAAAAAACATACAATATTTTGTTTGACAGCTACGAAGAGGGCGGCGAAAATGGAATTAAAACCAGCAAACGCTCATTAGTAGAAACATCGCCTAAAGTATTTACACTTAATTAAAAAAATAAACGTGATAACATCATTCAACACAGCAAGCGCAGGTAGCGCAACACCAGCAACAGCAGGTAAAAGTAACAACACATTTTTAATAGTAATTGGTATCGGAATAGCTGCTTTTTTAGGCTACGAATTTATTTGGAAGCCTATGCAATTAAAGAAAAAAGCAAAAGAACAAGCAGCAAAAGGTTAGACAATGGAAGGTACACAAACCCATAAAGTGATATTTGAACTGGTTGCTGCAATAGCGGCAGCTACTTCAATACTCATATACTATGAGAAAAAGAATCACCGTGCGCTTGAAACAGAGGTATTAGCCCTTGACAAAAATATCAAGCAGCTTCAATTAAGTAAGCTCACAAATACACCTTAAAAAACTATTTTCTTAGTTTTTATACGATTGATTGTAAAATTAATCGTTTTGATTATCAGTTAGTTACGACTAATACAAACATTTTTTCTTGTTTTTAAGAAATCATGCACTATATTTGTGCCATATTCAAACTAAAACAAATAAACCATGAAAACAGAACAAATGTTAGGGCTTAGTTTCAACACGGTAGTAAAAGATTGTAATTCTTGGTATTTAAACAAAGCGTTTGGCGTTTCAGATGCAGATATTGATACTGGTAAACAAACTTGCCACATTGATTGGGAACTACAACCAGACGCTCGTGAATATGGTGTAAAATCAATATCAATAGTGGTTAATAAAATTGTTTCCTCTATTGAGTGGGAGGTTGATATAGAGGGTTTAAGCGACGATATAAAAGAAATTCTTTACAAAAAAGGAGGCACTCTAAAAGCCGCCAATAACAAATGGACTGAAAGAGTAGAAGGAAAAATAGAGGGTGTTATAGAATTAGATTCCACCCAACAATGGAACGGTAAAGACTGGAAGGTTAAAGTTGAGTTTGATTTTTCAAGTGATGGAGGTTGTATGCCTTCGGATGTTGAAATAAATTTTTATACAAATACCATAACAGTTTCTTAAAACCATTATATTTAACCCATGAAAGAATTTAAAAAAACAGAAACGGTTATAGTACAAGAAACAAAACAATTCACCAACCTTGTAGTTAAAAACCTAAATCAATGTAAAATGCAGGATGTAGCACCGTTCATAGGGTATTTGTCAGATACAAACAACTTATCTGTTTTAGTAACCGATGCAGCCATTATCTGCAAAACAAAAAAAGATTTTGATATAGTTAAAGATTTGTTTCAGCGTTCCGTGATGTATAACTAACAATTAAAACCAAACGAAAATGAGTATGCAAGTAGAAGAAAAAGAATGTGTGTTACACGAAAACAACCATAAACTGTGGACACGATTAAGAGCCGAAGTAATCGCGCACTTTCACCAAAAGAACAACCCAAACATCAATTACGACTTTCACATGGCTTTGAAGATAGCCAAACATGAATTAGAAAGTGATTTGGAAAACGGTGAGTTAAGAATAACAATAGAAGACTTGCTTTTGCGCTCGGAATCTGAATGTGTAACTTTAATCCAAAACCACATGAAAAAAAGAATTGCAAAAGTAATCGAAGCACCACAAAACATGAACTTCAACTTGAGTACATACCACCATGCTATTGACTGGTGGAGAGGAAACTCATACGGTAAAGGTAGCTTCAACAAAGAGTTGTATGAAAGATTTTTGCAGGTAAGGTTTTCTAAAGAACAATAGTAAAAATAACCAACGTAAATAAGAATGAAGAACAAAGAAGAAAACCACAATCCGAAACGATGCCCATATTGCCAAGCCTCTTTAAAACTTAGGTGGCACAGAGTAAGCAAAGGTTTAGCAGAATCTTTAATGCTATTTAAGCGGGCTGTTATTGAATTTGACCGAAACAAAATACACCTGATGAAAGACCTTAAATTGAGTAACAATCAATTTGGGAACTTCAATAAGTTAAGGTATAGCGGGCTAATTGCAAAATACATTAACCCTGAAACAAAAAAACATGAATCGGGTTATTGGCTGCTAACCCGTCGGGGAAACCAATTTGTAAAAAATGAATTGCAGATACCAAACTCTGTTCAAACATTCAGAAATAAAATATCAGACCGCAGCGACAAATTAGTTTTCATCTCTGAAATCTTGAATGATGACACGGTAAAATATTGGGACGCTAAAGATGACTTTGGTTTTGAATATGCAGATATAGACGAAATGGAGGAAATTAAATTTGATATGAATGGGCAGGGGCTACTAACATTTAAAACAGAAACACATGAAACAATACATTAAAAACAACATTAATCCTTTGCTAATTGGGGTATGTGTAGGTTTATACTCTTCATCTATATTAAACACGATAGATGATATAATTGTAAAATTAAATTTAATTTGGCACAAATAAACATGACAAAAGACGTAACAGATAATGAATTAGCTTTGCTAAGAAAGTTAAAAGACGGCGGGGAATCCGTTAATAAATTCAATGATGACTTAGACATCGAGATGTATTGGGAACTGGTTAGAAGCGGATATTTAAAAAACATTTCTACACCGAAATCTGATGCAGATTGGCAGTTCACACTAACCGACAAGGCAAACGAATACCTAAAAGAAAACAAATGAAAGAAAAACCAATACAATCATTCAACCTATCCGTCTATAACGACAATAATTTAGCCATACTGTACAGTTTATTAGTAATAGCTTTAGCCACACTATTGGTTATTCGTATAATCAAGTTTTGGGACAAGCCTAAATACGAAGTGCATTGCCATGAAGATAATAATGGTAAGATAGATTGGTACATCGTAGAGAAGCACCTTAATCTTTTCTATGTCCCTATACATGGAGTATATAGTAATGAAGCAGATGCAATAAGTAGGTTAAACGAATTAAAGTCAAAACAAAATAAATAACTATGGCTTTTGAAACAATCGAAGGACAAAAAAAGAGGGCTACTTGTTTGTGGTGCAAGGGAAAAATACTCAGCCAACACAATCAAAACCTTTATTATTGCGATGTAGTTTGTTTTCGTAATTGGCACAACTCCCAAGCCGCTAAACGTAAAGACAAATACGTGAAGGTTAATAATAAAACTTGGGTGATGCTAAAAAAAGGAGAAACAGAAAAGCAAGCAATAGAGCGTATGCAGTCAAAGCTCGGAGACAACCTAACCCTTGAGGGGATGGCAGAAAGCAACCGCAAAGTAATTGCATATCGGAACAAACAATTAAACCCAAACAAAAAACAAAAATAAGCATGAGTAAAGTAGAAACAATAAAATTAGAAAAGTTTAAAGCCATTGATGCGCTTGAAATTAATTTTAAAGGATGCACGGCTATTGTAACTGGTGGCAATAACATTGGTAAAACAAGTTTCCTAAGAGGGATAACCGATAGGATAAGATTTATTCGCCCCGATGTCATGGTAAAAACAGGCTCGGATGAGGGTAGCGGCGAACTAACATTAGATACGGGCGAGAAATTCATTTGGGAGTTTGACGTTAAGGGCAAAGACAAACTGACCTACATTACTGCAAGTGGATTAAAAAAGGCAGTAACGGTTGAAATAGGGTTGCGCTTCTTCCCCCCTACATTTGATATAGATAAGTTCCTAACCTCTGCTCCAAAAGAGCAAGCAAAACAACTTCAAAAAATAGTAGGCATTGATTTTACGGATATAGATAAAAGGTATTTGGAGGCATACGATGACCGCACCGAAAAAAATAGAGATGCAGAAAAATACCACGTAAAGCTAACTCAAATGTTAGAGGTAGAACGTGTTGATTCGGTTGATTTGACCGACCTTAAAGAGAAAAAAGAAGCCGAGCGAGTACGAATAAACGACCTATACAAAAAGAACAAAGAAACGAATGATATTGCCCGCCAAAAATGGAATGATGAAAAGGCAAAAATTGATAAGGAGTGCCGAGAGCATAACGAAAAACAAACCGATAACAGAAATATTTACAACGCCTGTTTTGATGCCCTAAATATTTTAATAAAACACGGGTATGGCGGAGCAATAGAAAATGATGCCGCGAGTTTGTTTGTGTATAATTTAAAATCAAATATATTAGGATTAAAAACAGCAACAGAATTATACCCTAAAGAACCCGAATATATTACGGAAATGCCTGATGACAAAGCGTTGCAAGAAATAGATGCACAAATACTTGAGGCATCCGAAACAAACACTAAAGCAAAGGCATACACAGATTACATTGAATACAAAAACGACACTGATGCCGCTAAAGTTTGGGCGCAAGAAGCTGACGAATTAGTTAAGTCAATCGAAGCTGAAAGACAAAGAATGATTGAATCGGCTAAGTTTCCAAAAGGTGTTTCTATTGATTCTAAGGGAATTACTATTGACGGATTGCCTTTGGAGCGCACTCAAATAAGCACATCTAAGCTATATACAACTGCACTTCGTATTGCTTCAATGAATTTGGGAGAGGTTAAGACACTATACTTTGATGCCTCGTTTTTGGATAGGGAAAACCTTGAAGAGATTGAAAGATGGGCTGATGAACAAGGGCTACAATTGTTAATTGAGCGTCCGTCATTTGAGAAAAGCGAGATAAAATACGAGCTTATCCAAAACATAAATTAACATGACAGATTCAGAAATAGAAAGATTAGAAGCACATTATTTAGAAGCAATAGCTGACCTTAAAACCCAGTTGAAACAAGCAAAAGAACACTACGATAACATATCTGATTGGGCTTTCTTTATACAATTAGCGTAAAGTTCTATCCTTCAATTGACCACGATATATTAAAACAGTTATTGAGGAGGAAATTAAAAGACAATGATTTACTTTGGTTGTTAGACGAGATTATTGACAGTTCAATCGGCTTACCTATCGGAAATTACCTAAGCCAACATTTAGCCAATTTTTACCTGACTTATTTTGACCATTGGGTTAAAGAACAAAAACAAGTTAAAAACTATATGCGTTATGCCGACGATATAGTTATTTTGTCAAGCAGTAAGCCTTATTTACATCAACTACTGTTTGACATTAAACAATACTTACAAACTAATTTGAAGTTGCAAGTTAAGGGTAACTACCAAATATTTCCTGTTGCTTCTCGTGGAATTGATTTTGTTGGGTATTCAACATACCATACCCACACACGATTGAGAAAAAGCATCAAACAAAGTTTTGCTCGTGAAGTGGCAAAAAATAAAAATAGTACCTCAATACCATCATATACTGGTTGGGCAAAGCATTGTAATAGCAATCAATTATTGAAAAAACTGTTGTATGAAAAAGTTTAGTGAATTAGGCATATAGCCACCAGAATGTGGATTTGTTGGAGAAAAACTGAAAATATCTAAAGTAATAGGTAAAACATTAGTAGTTCACAAATACGCAATTGAAAAATCTAAATTTGATAAGGGGGACGGAAACAGACTGAAACTTCAAATATCAATTCAAAACGAAAAACATATTGTGTTTACTGGCTCAACTACATTAAAAGAAACCATTCAAAAAATACCCCAAGAATCTTTTCCTTTTGAAACCACGATAGCAAAAGAAGACGAAAGGTTTATTTTTACTTAATCTTTTTCGGCATCTTTTTCCACACTAAGTATAGTTAAAGAAGTGTACCACCGTTCAGCCTTGAAGCGACTAACGGCGTAGTATTGAACAACTACTTTGTCGCCTATTTGATGGCTTGAGGCGTATTTATCAAATTCTTGTTTCTTGCAAACAAAATTAACGTGGCGTGTATTTTCGTGTCCCACACATAATGTTATTGAGCAATACTTTTCTCCGTCGTTAAGCTCTTCAATAGTTCCCTTGATGCGATTGAAAAATACTTGTTTCTCGTTCTTATTAAATTCCATACAGTTGCGTTATTTGCAATTCACAAAATTAGCTATTTACTAACAATTCGCACCTAAATAACTTTTGTACATAAAAAACACATATTTTTGTACAAATTAGAAATTGTTTTGTAACATTATTTTAATTTTTGATATATAAACGACAATATGGGGGAAGGGGATTTAGAACACCTCAAACACTTACCGAACGACGCGAAAGTTGGATTACAAAATCAAGCACTTAGGAAAATTGTAACAAACGCAATTAAAATTGGATTACAAAGCAGTTCGTTTAGGAAAACTATATTAACGGAAGTTGACAAACAAAACAAAAAAGAAGAAACCGCTTTTGTTTTAAAGTGCGTAGCCGAAAAATACAATATAAGTATAAGGAATTTAATTCACGGCTCGGCAAAGCGTAGATTAAAAGACGCGAAAGACATTGCATACTGCTTACTTCATTTAGAAATTGGCTTATCCCAACGCCACATAGCTCAAAGAATATTCTTTAATTTCCCTACAAGTATAGGTAACGGCGTGAAAAGATATAAGTTAGTGGAGTTAAACACTTCAACTGACAGGGAGTTTGCTAACACTCAATCAGAAAGAGAGTTTAGAAAGTCTTACAACGCCATCAAAGAGAAATTAGTTCAATTTATATCAGACAAAAACAAATAATAAAAATGGGTATGCTAAGGGTATATTTAAAAAAAGGAAATACATCGTATAAGGAAAAGCGAATGGTTGAAAAGCTGTACAAAGCCATTCTCGAAAGAAAGGAAAAAGACCCTTTATTTGAGTTTGAGCCAGCGACAAATTTCGACGATTTGAAAACCTTGCACGATAAATATTGCATAGAAGACGTAGCTTTTGAAGAAGTGGAAACAGGCACAAAAACAGAACAAACAAGCAACATGAGTAGCGAAGAAACAACGAGCGAATCAAATGACGGGAAAGACGATAGCGCATCTATCGAACCAAAAGACACGCTTACCGAAACAGCATCTAAAACACAAAAGCTGATAAACCCTATGAATAGGCAGTCTCCTAATATTAGGGATTATGTTTTAAATGACGAATATTCTACTCAAAATAATACCCAAAAAGCACAAGCGGCACAACAAACATTTAATGAGCCGATGAATTTTCAGGAGGCGTTTGAAATGCCCGATGACGATAACGACAATAAAAAGAAAGACAAAAAACAAAATACATTCACAAACACCAACGACCCAAACAAAAATCAAGCGCAAAACCAAAACAACAACCAAAATAATCAGCAACAAAACAAAAAAGATGCTATAAACCCAATCAATCCAAATTTTAATAATATGGATGACGGGCGTAAACGTAAATCTACTAAGCGTTGGGCTAAATATATAGTAGAGGGCGTGTGTATGTTAGCGGGAAAAGGACTTGTTTGGTATGCAACAAAAGATATTAACGAAGGAAAATTAGCCGAATACGAGTTGAATGGTGAAATGGATTTGCGAATTTTCACCACATTAGAAGACGGGCAAGAAGTTACCATAAAACAATTTTTCAAATCACAATGCTTCAAAGCCGAGAAATTAGCAAACTTTGATGCAAAAGAAAAAGAGGAACTTGCAGAGGTATTATCGGAAGTATTACTTGAAAAAGGAATTGCACCCACACCTATGCAAGAACTTATAACCATCGGTGTAAAAATGCTTGCAGATAAAGGTTTAGATGTTTTGAAGCTAACGGCAGAAAACAATAGCATATTAGCTCAATTACGTGCTATGCAAGCAGATAAAAACCCGCCCGCTCAAGAAGAACGCAGGGAGCGACCAACATACGCGCCACCAGTTCAAGAACAAACAGTACAACAACCCGTAGAGCAACAAAATACAAACGTACCACCTGTACATCAGCAAGAACAAGAAGCCCAAAGCGTAGAAGATATTGAGAGGGAATTAAAAAAGTACGAAGCCCCTTCGCAAGAAACGATAATTGAGAAACCAGTTGAAACACTTGAGTAATGGCTAAAGAGCAACCAACAGAAAATTTAAGGGAGTGCGGCATGATGACCGATGTAGGTTTGCAGGGCGTTGGTAAAACATACCAAAAAATGCACACTATAAAAGAATACATATCCGATAATTTTCAAACCAAAGTAAAAGGTAGAAAGTGTTTACTTTTAGATACGAATGGTGAATACACCAAAGAGCAATTTGCAAAAAACGGTATCGAAAATTTCGCCCCAAGATTAATTGCGATAAAAGATATTGAGGCTTGGTGCAAATCAGATGTAATTGAATGTAGGCGAATAGACGCTAAAAGTTTAGCGATAAAAGACAAGAAAAAAGTATTAGAATACTTATTAAAAGTGTGCCGAAACTGCATGGTCGTCGTGGAGGATATAAATAACTTTGTACTAAATATAACCCATATAGAGGAGATTGTTGGTGGTTTGATTAATTTAAGACACAAAGGAGTTGACGTATCACTTTCGTTTCAAGCATTGCGACCAATAGAACCACGTATTTTCCAAAACTCAAGGTGGCTATCATTGTTTTTTCAAACCGACCAAATAGAGGATGTGTTAGGAAAACTACCTAATCCTACTTTATATAAATTAGCACAGTTATTAGTTAATAACAGGTATCACAATGGAGACAAAAGATTTTTCGTATATATCCATAATTTCACTAATGAAATAGAAGGTGATTTTACCAAACAAGAGTTTATGACGGTGTGCGAACAATATTTAAACCTGAACAAACGGATAATAAAGGAATATGAAGAAATACACGATTGCTCTCGTGAAAAATCAATAGAAGAGCAATCTAAAAGATTTTTCGAGATGTATTACGGTAACGCAAACAAGTAATGGTTGAAACGATTTTAATAGTAACAGCAGTAGTTTGGCTCTTTTTGTGCGGCATTGCGTTGGCTTTGATTGAGCAGCGAAAGGACAGCAAAAAGATACAAGAAGATTTGCGCGAAATGATTTTTAGGTCGGCTCAAAAAACTATTTTTCATGCAGCAATGAGTATTGTTTTTCTGTACATCGTGTTGCCCCTGTCTATTGTGTTTAGTCTTTATCATATCATCCAATGGCGAAAAAAATAAAAGAAGAAAAGATAGAATGTTTGGTTTGTGGTATTTCGGTTACGAAGCATAACCTGAAACGCCATGCTAAAAGCAAAAAACATAAAGCAAATAGAAAAAATACTGAAAGACTTGAAAACATGAATGGGTTTGACTGTTTGGATGTTAAGCCAAATCCTAAAAAAAACAGTATAAAAGAACGAGCTAAAACAGTACCGCCTGAAATTAAGGCAATAGTAGATAAACAAATGAAAGATGCAAAAAGCACAAAAGGACGGCTAAAGGCAGCTATTCTAAAACGATACAATGAAATTAAAAACTGGTTAAATAAGTTTTGATATTAAACGAAAACATAAAATGAAAACAGTACACACGATTGAATTTGAAAATAAAGGACAAGAAGAAAAACAATTTACTTATCCTCTTAAAATAGAAAAACAAATTAAGTTTAGTCTTTTTGAGATTAAATGTAAAAACAAACTTCAAACAGAATATCCACTTATTCAAGAAGATGGCGGGTTTAAATATATGCTTTCAAATAAAAACCCAAATAATTATCTTGATAAAAAGAAGAAAATTAGTCTTACGGTTTTACCACATACAAAAGGGGAAATTTGTTTTTACGATAATTCAAGTGCAATTAAAAAGTGATACTAAACGAAAATATAGAAGCTCAATTAAAGTCAATAGAAGCCTCCGAGCGTATGAGGGAGTGCCTACAAGTGCGCGTAAAACTATCTCGAACTAACTTTGCAAGCAAGAACGAGTACGAAAAAAATGAAGTTGAAATTTTGGAGATGAAGTCGCAAGCCCAAATAGATAAACTTTCGCAAGTTATTTTTGAAAAGAAAGAATTGTTTGACGAATCATTTGGAATATTGATGCGCGAATTAGAAGAACAGGAATCGTATGCTAATTAAGTATTTTCTGTTTAAGGCTTGGTTCGTTTTTAAGTATTCCTACATTATGGTGTTCCAAATGAAAACAGAAATAGGCAAAAGTGAAATGAAGAAGATAATCATTAAGGGAATTAAACTATGAGTGGAAAAGGTAAAATGAATGGTCGCCCAAATGTATTTCCACCAGCACCAAGACGTACAACCCCTCCCCAGCAGATTATATTAACTCGGTGTAAATACCACAATGAGAAACTTTTAGGTGAAGGTGTGCTTTGTCCTATTTGCGAAAAAACAAATAAATAAACCAATGGGAAAGCTAACAGAAACACTTGCTAAAGAACTACCTCACGTCTCTATTGAAGATGTTATTTCAAAAGTAAACGAGTTTAATGAAACAACATATACCGAAGGCGACGACTATTTTGGAGATTATGGTATGGATATGGCGACAGTTTCACCAATAGTAAAGGAAGGGTAACTTGCAAATCAAAAATAAAATCGTACATTTACATTAAATTAATCTCAAAAAACAAAAAATGGCAAAAAAAGCAGCAGCAAAAGTAGGTATGATGACACAGATTTCATCATTGGCGAAGGAAATTCGCGCAAAAAAACCAAGTATGAAATGGACTGATGCGATAAAAGAAGCGTCTAAACAACTAAAAAAGTAAGACATGACAATAGCGTTAGAATTATTATGGACTGGGGTAAAATATCTTGGTAGTGGGATATTGGTACTGTGCTATCACAAACTGGTGGTAAGCAAGCTAAAAGGCGCAGCAAGCGCGTTTGTTGCAAAGGTACAAGGCGTTAAAACTATTGCGTTAGAAGAAAAAAGCAAGGTTCTTAGCGAAATTGATAACGAATTAACCACATTAACCTCTAAACTATAACCTATGTCAAGTACAGAAAAATGGTATATCACGGTATTATTTTTTATACCACGATTAATTGCCCGAATATTCGGAGCGTTTGATACAAGCGACGGCGGACTGTCTTTAAAAAAGTTGTTAGCCGCATTCTCTACATTAGAGGCTGCGCACGTAACTAACAAATTATTAGAACCAAATAATGTGATAGCATTTGTTTTAATATGGTTGTGTTATGCTGGCATTTTGATAGGAATTTATTCATTTAAAGATGTAGCGGGCGCGCTTGGAACATTAAGACAGTCTTCGGCTTCTGCACAAAATGGTACAACTCCTCAAGGCTAATTTCAAAGGCATTCTAATTGTACTCGGACTATTAACATCCTTCGCTCTCGTGTGGGTTGTTGATGTTCGACGGGCGCACACTAAAGATGAATTGAAAGATTATATTGATTCTTGCGAAAGAGTTAAGGCGGCGGTTGTGTGGGACATAAAACTGCAACTGGATAGTGTAGCAAAGAATAACGAAACATTAAAAAAGAATGAAAAGTATGTTAAGGGGCTTTCTCACATTGGCATTCAGCATTACATTGATAGTTTGTCGAAGTCAGGGCGATAGCTCGATTTTAATAACCGACAATCAAGCGAAGTATTTTGTGAACGAGCATCTTTCGGCAGATGCACTTCGTGCCGATACGAGCAATTATTTAAAAATAATAAGAGACTACAAATCCCTTTCAAAAACTGATAGTTCTCAAATAACCATGCTTATTGCAACAAGTACAAACGAACGCAAAGCCATTCAAAAACTTACCATTGCAAACACTCGATGGAAAAGAGCTACTGGCTTTTCTTTCGGACTTTTTGTTGTTTCCGTTTCGTGGGTGGCTATATTGTGGCACTTGAAGTAAAATGTTAGCAAAATTTTGTTGCAAATAAAAAATAGTTTTTTCATATTTGCACTCACGAATAATTATGCAGGAAACATCATTGTAAATGACCTATATTGGGAAAGTCGCTACTGCATTGAAAATCTCCTATTCAAAACATCCTTAAAGCCAAAACTTTACCCTTTTAGTACCACCCAAAAATGTTAAATACTAAATTTTAATATCTGCCTTATATGATGTTATTTTGTAAACATGATAAATAAGGATGATATTAAAACTCTTCAAATTCACATATCTTCTTTAGACCCCGAAATAAGGCTCGATATTTCAAAATGTCCGAATCTGGAATCTTATAATCAACACCATATAATTGCAAAACTACATCGTCATGTCCGTAATGCAATGCTGCAAGCTCTTCAAACCGCTCCCTCCATTTTTGAAAAATACAATCAAAAATTTTCTTCTGATTTAAAGTTTCTGATAATTGTTGATTGAATATGGCTGCATCTAAACAAGTAGTAAGATATAGTGGAAGTACTAACTTATCAGTTTTAGTTTGTATGAATTTTATAAAATCTTTTTTTATTTTTTCTTTGAGTAAATTTTGTTCAGACATACGATTAGTTTTTCACCAAAAGTATCAATTTAACCCATTTTAAAGCATGAATAAAAAACCAATAAACATGAGTACAATGATTAAATCAACTCCAAAAGGAGTAGCGTCTTTTAAAAACAACGAATTTAACGAAGAAACAACCGCTTACCAATTTTTAAAAAGAAATGCTATTATTTTGTTTGACGATGGTTACGAACACATATCAAAGCATCTTGTTGAAGAAGGGTATGCTGAATATGTAATACAAGGAGAAAACATAGAGAGGTGGTAAAAATTTCTTGCAAATAAAAAATAATTTTTTTAGATTTGCACACCACGAATTAGGATGCAACAAATCGCAGTAAATATTATAGTAAACGACCTGTATTGGGAGAGCCGTTACTGCATTGAAAACCTCCTATTAAAAACATCGTTAAAGCCCAAACTTTACATAACCGATAATGGCAGTAGGGACATCCGCATAACCGAATTTTGCGAAAGAGTTTGCGAGGAATACAAAGGTTTTTTTACAAGATTAGAAGAGCCTATACCATTAGCAAACGCATACAATTTATTCCTAAAAAAAACTACCGAGCCTTATATTTGCTTGTTTCCGATTAACATACTTGTAAATCAAAGTTGGCTCGAAAACTTATATGCAGCTTATGAAAGTTGCACCGAAAGTGGTGTTATGAGTATTCGTTCGGGCGAAGAAAACTCATTACTTACGCCTATACTGCATGAATCAGAGAGTGATAATCTAAACGATGTTTGGCTATCAAATAAAAATACAGTCGAAAATATATTGTTTTTTCATCAAGCATTAATTACTAAAACAGGGCTGTTTGACGAAGACCTAAACGCAAGTGGATTTGAACAAGAAGAGTTTTGTATCAGAGCTTCATCTAACGGGTATAAAAATTATTACATTACCAAAAACACCTGCGTAAAAGTGAGTGTAGAAAACGAACTTTTGTTTCCTGAAAAAACACGGGAGGGATTAATTAATTTCAAAAAGAATGTTGAAGGTATGCTAAAGAATAATAATTTTAAAAAGTGAAATATAAGTCGGTAGAAGAACTTTTAAAAAAGTTAGGTGTGGTAAAAACAGACGGCGTAAGCATTGAGTTTGCAAATGATATAGAGGCTGCGTTGTTATATAAGGGTGAAAGCGGAAAACAATATAGAGTTAAAAGGAAATTAAAAGAGTACGGGATTAAGTTTAAGGAGATTTTACATTTGTTATAAATTAGAAAAGACATGGCTCGTTATTTTTTTGATACAGAATTTATTGAAGGGTGGAAAAAACCTATTAAATGGCTACCAACAGTAGGCAGATTTAATAAACCATACCATTCAATTCAGTTAATCAGTATAGGTATAGTTGCGGAAGACGGCAGGGAGTATTATGCTATTAGCAATGAATACAAATGGAGTGATGCAAGTAAGTGGGTTCAGGATAATGTTATTATTCCAATGTACAGGCAAGAAGCCCCTTGGTTTAAGCAACAATTTATGGATGAGAAAACATTTCATAAATACACAAACCGAAGCAGGTCAAATAAACAGATAGCCGAAGAAATAAAACATTTTTGTAATCCTGAATTATTTTTACATAATACCGCCGAACCTGACTTACAATTCTATGCTTATTACGGAGATTATGATTGGGTTTTATTTTGTTCTTTGTTTGGCACGATGATGGAATTACCAAAATCATTCCCCATGTATTGTATTGACCTAAAACAAGAGATGGATAGGCTTGCTAATGTAGCAGTTTCACTTACACAGGATTGTTCAACACCATTAACCCATGAAAAATCTTTAGGTTTAATAAAAAATGGCAAACTATACCCAAAACAAGAAAACGAACACAATGCGCTTGACGATGCAAGGTGGAACTTTGATTTGTATAAATATTTAAAATCACTATGAAAAAAATATTAGTAGCAATACTGTTCTCAATTTATTGTTTCGTTCAAGCGAAAGCACAAACCATATCCGATACCAAGCATAATGTACTGTATTATGTTAGCCGAGAAGAAGACGTATTGGTTGTAAAAAACAAATCAAAACAACTTCTTTATTTTTTTAAAGACGGCAACGAGCTTTGGGAAACATCCGCTACAAAGCCATTGGCTTCTATACAAGAGGGTGGGTTAATTTTTGTAGCAAATAAATTAGTGGGTAGCATAATTGGCGAAGAAAAAATAACGGATAAAGACCATGTAACCATTGGGTACATATACAAAAATTTTGGCTACTGCATTGATGCAAACAAAAACAAGGTCGCCTACTTTGATACTAACGTAGATTACAAACTAACTGTTCTTTTAATCTATTTTTTGAACCAAAAGTAATGAACGAAGAAACAATGTACGGTAAAATATATAGAGCCTTATCGTTGACTAAAAAAATATTGTCATATTCGTATCCTGAGTATGAGATATTACCTGATTCGCAGATTGAACACCTTACAGATTCATTAAGAAAAATAGAGAAAAAAAATTGTTTTGAAGATGAATATGTTTTAAGTGTTTTTGAATCGGATAAAATAAATACACTTTCCTTTTTAGAAAAAATTTTAAGAACACATAGAGTTCCTACCGAACAATGGATGTTAGAAGACCAACGACCAGATGGAATGATTCACGCCACAGAAAACCTTTTTAAATTAGTAAATGAAATAAAACAAGAGCCAATGAAACAAGAAATTTTTGCAGTAATGGTACTGGGTAAGCAAGCCCCATCAGTAACACACGATAGTTATGAGAGTGCCGAAAGAGAAGCTAAACGCCTTTGCGAACAGACAAAACAAACCGTGTATGTTTTGAAGGCAGTAACAAAAATAGAATTGAAGACGGTTGAAGTAACTGATTTGACTAAGTAATGAGCGACACAATATGCGAAATAATAGCTTTAGGAACGGATGAAATTAAGGTCAAGGATATAACTATAAAAGCACCTTGCAGAGTTCAATATTCTAATGATGGCAATTTAACTATATTCAAAAGACCAGAAAACGAAATATATGGTAATCCAGCCATTAAAGAAACTATCTATATGCCAAAGGATGTAACTTGGGAAGATGTTTTAGAAAAAATACGTAAAAATAATAATCAATATAAGGCATGAGAAAAGTAGGAGAAGAAAACGAACAAACGCCTCAAGCACAAGAACAGCTTGATACAACTAAAGTACAACACGGCACGCTAAAGAGCGGATTAAACATAACCGAGAAAGTTCCGCGCGTACTCCTTGAGGTATTAGTCTATGGAAAAATGATTGGAGACGAAGATAAAGAAGTCCCCGAAAAAAAGATGCAAGGCTTTTTAAAGCACCTGAAAGACCAAATAGATAGCGTAAAGAAGAACGGCAGAGTTCGCGCCCTATGGGTTGCAGAAAAAGGCATGGCTACTATTGAAGATAAAAAAAACTGGCTAATTGAAAACTCGAATTGCAAGTATTATTTGATTATAGACGATAACTATGTTATACCCCCAACCTTCATAAAAGATGCGCTATTGAAGATTAAAAAATTAGAAGAGGCTATTGTAGCCGTTAAAGATGCAGGGATTGTTATTAAGAAAAACGTGATGCTAAATACCGAGCATTCTACCAATCTGAAAGTAGTAAAATAATGGATAAAGAAAACGAAGCTAATTATTTTGCATTCATGTGGATGAACGGAATAGCTATTGGTTTTTCATTTGAAAAATACAAACATCAAAATGAGTTTGTTATTTACCTACCATTTATTAGGTTAGCTTGGATAAAACAAATGATGGATGATAATGAAGCGGAGCAATTTTTAAACCAATGAAGATACGCTCCGTACAATTCTTTGGAACAACAAAAGGGTACTATTTTTTTCTATTACCTTTTTTGAGGATTGAAAACAACGAAATAATGTTTTCTGTTCAGGCGGGAATTTGTACATTAGTAATTGAAATTAACTTAATCAAAGCATAGTATGGAAAACGAAACACTAACACAAAAAGAGCCGTATGTTTTATCATACAAAAACACATCTGAAAAAACTGTTAATGGAATTTTATTTGGGGTTAACGACTATAAGTCAACTACTAATTTCGGAAACAGCAAGGACGTATCAATAAATAGGATAGATTCAATACCCGAAAAAAAGTTTGATGGTTCGTTTGTGGCAACTAAATTTGAAGTTTCAAGCGAAACACCCGAAAACTTAAAACAAGATTTTTTTGTAGTTCACATAGATAACGAGGGGAAAGAAACAAAATTAACTATTGGTAAAAACAAAAAAATAGAAGCCAATAGAGTAGTGTTTGATGAAAGAATAACAATAACAACAAATTCATATATTACTTTTAATATTGAGCCTAAAAGCGAAATACTTATTAAAATTTACATTTAATGGAAACAAAACATAAGTCCACGTATTTAGATACACTTCAAAAATCACTTGACACAGATAAGGAGCTTTTGAAGTGCCTAATACAGCGCAAACATTTAGAAAAACATCACCCGTCCAATAACCCTAATTTAGAATTTGAACGCAATGAGCATAAAATATTTTTAATAGATAACGAAGCCCGTATAGTTACTCTTGCAAAAGTTATCAAAGAAAAAGAAGTTTACTTTAAAAAGTTTGCAGAGCAATTTGATAAAGATGTAGAGGAAGTGAATTTAAAATATGATTCTACTTTGCAAAAGGCTAAAGAAGTTCAGCATAAGAATAACGCCGTAAACTGGCTTATGACAAACGCTAAATTTGAAAATATAAATAGTGATGCAGAGGGGGCTATTGAAGCTAAGGTTGGGTTTTACAAAAAATTAAAAGAGGCGTTGAAGTAATGGTTGAAATCAAAGAAACTTGCTATAAAGGCACTCGAATACTACTTGGTAACGAAAAACGGGACTTAATTAATCGCATGATTGAGGTTTGTAAGAAAGAAGGCTTTACGGAAATTCAAATACCAAATATTCAATTTAAAGAAACTTTTAATGGTAAAGTTGGTGAAGAAAACAACAACCTCATGTTTAACTTTAAAGACAGGGGCAACAGAGATATTTGTTTAGCCCCCGAATATACTGCGGTTATACAAAAACTATCTAAAACTACATTTAAGTATAAAAAAGATATAAAATTATTTTATATTCAAGAATGTTTTAGGGGGGAAAAACCGCAAGCGGGTAGGTATAGGCAGTTTACTCAATTTGGAGTAGAGATAATTAATCCATCAAAAGATTTTTATTACGACATAATATTATTAGGAAAAAAACTGATTCCTTTTGAAACAGAATTTTATGTGAACACTAATTGCGTTCGTGGGCTTGATTATTATAAAGACGGAAAAGGATTTGAATTTATTTGTGAAAAATTAGGCAGTAGCAAGCAAATTTGCGGGGGCGGCGAATATGATGGTGGAATAGGTTTTGCAATAGGCGTAGATAGATTGTTAAGCGCATATAATGACTAATTTACCCAAGATATTAGTTGCATCCCCAACCGCCAAAAGCAAAGGATATTGCTTTGATGAATGGTTAGATAACGTAATGAGTTTTACTTATCCCAACTTTGATGTACGGCTATTTGATAACACCCAAGACAAAGGAGTAAACGCAAAAGAACTAATCGAACTATATAAAAGTAAGTACGGCAACAACGAAATGTTTAAGTGCGAAAACAGTTTAGTAATAAACAAGGTTAAAAAACTTGATTCGATTATCGAGCGCATGGTGATTAGCCACCAAAATTGTGCTGATTACGCCCTTAATAATGGGTACGACTACCTTTTGCATTTGGAATCGGATATTTTTCCCACACCAGATATAATTGAACAACTATTGTTTCAAAAAAAACAAGTCGTTGGAGCAATCTATTTCAGAGATGAAGGAATAAGCCGCCGCGCAATGGTGCAAACACTTCATGTAACGGGAAAATTTATTTTAGGTTTAGACTTAGAGCCTAAAGACAGTTCTTATTTCGACGGCGAAGTTAAAAAAGTATTTCACGTGGGTTTAGGATGCGTTCTAATATCAAAAAAAGTTTTGCAAAAAATAAAATTTCGTTCAGTAAAAGGAAAGAACCAACACCCCGATTCTTTCTTTGCAGAAGATTGTGCAACAAATAATTTTAGTATTTTTGCCCATACAGGTTGCGTAGCAAGGCACGACAACAAGGCTTGGGGAATATACGGGGTAGATTTTAAGTAAATGTACGACGACAAAGGGAAGATAATTACTTTTATGGGCGGTGAGTGCATTAAATATGTTGATTTTAACGGTAGGGCTTTAATTTTACCGAAACACGGCGTTGATAGTTACATCGAAGAGAAATTAAAAAAAGGATTAAAACCAAATATATATAAAGGCTATGTGCCGAAAGCAGTATGATAGACAAAAACCGCAGAATAGTTATTAAGTTAATGGAAGCCACACACGAAGAGTTTGCCCCATTTAAAAAGCAACTCGAAAAGAAACATGATTTGGCTTTTGTGAGCAACAAAGACACCTACTATTGTGAATACAAAAAGGAAGCCTATTCGGGATTAGACAAAGTAAAAACACATTTTGAAAAACAAAACAAAATATTTATGTTTACTGAGGTAATGATAAATACATGGAAATAACCCTAATCTCTCGAACAAATGAAGGACAAAAGTTTTTGAATGAGAACGGGGATAAATATGAGTATTTAAAAACAGTTGATGAGATTAACCATTTAGTGAAAATACAAAGCATTAGAACGGCAGCAATAAAATTTGTAAATTTGGAACGGGACAAAGACTTCATTGTAGAGATTGATTAAGTGAAATGGAACGAAAGAGTATTCAAAACAAACGACGTGTGCGTAGGAGATGTAAACGAGTTCAAAACGGTTGAATATTGGGAAAGTAAAAAGTTCAGGACAAAAGAAGTAGAACCGAATGATACTATTGAAAGAGAAAAGGACATAGCTAAAACGACCTTCACTCGTGGTGAAATTGATGAAAATATCGCAACAGGAAGAAAGTTGAATTGGGATTTAGAACCTACAAAATATATGGACAAAAAAGGGTATATCCGCAACAGGTTCAGAATTAAAAAATAAAAATAAGTATGGAAAAAGAAAAACAAATATCTATTTCGCCGTATGGCACACTATACATCAATGACAAAGAGGATGTAATTTTGATAACCAACAAAGCCAAAACAATTATACTCCCTAAAGATTGCTTAGAGGAAGTGGCAGAGGCATTAAAACAATATGCAAAAAAATAAACCTAAATATAAAATAAACCTAAAAAATAAAACAATGGTAGAACAAGAAGAAAAAACAACCCAAGAAACAGCAGTTGAAACAACTACAACTGAAACAACAGAAACCACTCAAGAAGCGGCTACAACGGAAGTTGCAGAAACAGAAAAACCAGCCGAAGTTGTAGAAACAACGGAAGAAGCACTTGAAGTTGTAGAACCAGCAACCGAAGAGCCTAAAACAGAACAAGCAGAAGTAAAACCAACAGAAGAAGCGTAGGTATATGCGTAATGCAGTTGTTTTTTTGACAAATACCCCAAATGAGGAAACTTTGAAATTTGCTGATGCAGTTTACAAAGAATCAGATTTTGAGGTCTTTGTTGTAGTAGATGACAATGAGTATAAGCCAAAAGAAGGCAACTCATTTTCCATAATACAACAGGATGACACCCTATGTGAATATAGTGGGTATCATGGCACAAACATAGACGGATTAACCACACACATTAAAAAGAAAATAATATCGTATGATAAATTCTTACTTTATTTCTGTGTCGTTAATCCGATGTTTGACTTCGTTTGGGTGTTTGAAGACGATGTTTTTATTCCAAGCGTAGAGCATATTAAAAATATTCACGCAAAGTATTCTAAACATGATTTAGTTACTTCAAACAATATCCGAGATGAGGGTAACGTAATGAATTGGCATTGGAAACACATAGTAGATAAGATTGAAGCCCCGTATTACCATGCTATGTCATGCGGAATTGGTGTTTCAAAAAAAATGTTGCAAGCCATTCAAAAGTATGTTGCTGAAAAAAAACAACTATTCCACGTAGAAGCATTGTTTAATACTATTGCCATGCACAATGATTTAGATGTTTGCACACCGTTAGAACTGAAAAGCATTGTATGGAGCGGGGAATGGAATCTTGACCACTTCTTGCTGTTACCCGATAATTTGTTTCACCCACGAAAGGATGTAGCCGATTATTCAAAACTTCGCGAACAAATAAATTTAGCCAAAACAAACAAGTACAAGCCAAATAAAAAAGTTATGCCAACGTATATTAAGAATTTTTTGAAAGAACAAAGCAAGTAAGGTTTATTTTTTCCTACACTTGTTTTTGAAACCTCTACGTGAAAGTAGAGGTTTTTTATTTACCTTTGTCGCAACAGTAGTCGTAACGCCGAGAAGAATAATCAACTACATCGTTGGTAGGCGCACCCGTAAGGCTCGTTTTAAGATACCTACTGAAAAGGTAGAATATCGCATCACTAACTCCGATTTGTACAGGTCGGAGTTTTTACTTATATTTGCAGTCTCTACACTACAAAAACCTACCACAGTTTTTAGTGAACAAGAAGCCTTACAGTAATGTAGGGCTTTTTTGCTTTCAAAAACATTTGTATATTTGCATTGATAATTTGTTTGACGTTCTTTAGCAGTTTGTAAGACACGGGTCGTTCCCGTTACCTCCACTTGATTCAGTTATGGCGTAGTTACTATTCTGAATATTGGCTTAAAATAAAAACAGGCTTTGGGTTCTAAGGGAAAACACTATCCTGCGGGTGCTATAAAAACTTGGGTGTTTATGCGTTGATGTTTGAACAACGCTGCCAATTACATATATGGGGGTAGATTGATTTGATTGCGAATGGTAGCATAGAAAATAGAGTTATCAGTCATAAAATGACAAAAACACAAAAGTTATCAGTCTTTTTGATTACAAAAACACTAATGACACAGCTAAGAGATTAGCTGCTTAAACAAAATAGCCTGACAGAAATGTTGGGCTTTTTGCTTTTCACAAACATACCAACAAAACCCGCATTTCCTATATACGTTTTTTTGATATGCTTAAAATATTCGTTTTTCTATACATATTATTTTGCGTGAAACAGAAAAATGTTTACTTTTGCAGGACAAGCGTTAATCAATGAGCCAAGTTTTGCATGGGTGTACAACCATAAGGACTGATTAACTTAACTAATTGTTGAAACGCAAAACAGGTGCGCACCTTTTCAATGATTGCATAAAAACAGATTGCGATAGCGGTCGCAACTAATCTCGGCGTAATGTCGGGATTTTTTGTTTTGTGAAACGAAATATATTTATTACGTTTGCATACGAAAAATAAGTATGGGAGAATTTCTTAAAGTGTATCAGGTTTATTTTGACGAAAGCCAAAAAAAGGACTTAGACTACACGCCATACCTAAACGAAAATTGCACCGTATTTTTCGAGAATGAAGTAATCAAAAACCTTATTGAAAGTGGGGCGCATTCAGATTGCGAATACTTTGGCGTTGTATCATACAATTTAAAAAAGAAGTTGAATGAAGATATGAAACTAAAGTGGGCGCACATCCCAAACGTAAAAAACAATTCCGAAAACACTTTTACGCCCGCTTTATTTGAATTTGAACTACGCAAATATTTACCTGATGTAATGAGCTTTCAAAAGCACACAGGGCATGAGCCTATTACCTACGCAAATAATTTTCATCCTAACTTTTCAAAATACTTTTCCGAGATAATGAAAAAAATAGGCTACGACTGGAAGCCTGTTAAATTTGAAAACATATTTTTGTGTAATAATTTTGTAGCTAAAAAAGATGTGTACGAACGCTACGTTACAGAGATGCTTGCCCCCGCAATGGAAGTAATGCTAACCATGCCTGAATTGATGAAAAATAGTATGTACGGGAAGCCACTACCCGAAAATCTTAAAAAGAGCTTTGGCGTTAATTGGTTTCCTTACCATACATTTTTAGCCGAGCGTTTTTTTTCATATTTTTGCCACCTTAATAAATTAAACTGTAAACATTTTTAATATGAAAAACTACAACGTAAAGTATGAAATTGGTCAAATGGTTTATGTCTTAATGTCCAAGAAATCAATTCAAACTCAGGTTCAAAAAATACGCATAATTGAACAACAAAAAGGATGTGCTATCAATGAAACTGATGAGAATAAAAAGAAAGATGCGGCGGATGGTATAACTATTGAATATTTAGTACAAGTAGATTACCAAGCCAACAATCTAATTATGTCGCAAGCAGGAATGGCTTATTTTGATTGGATGAACCAAAACGATATATTCTCAACTAAAGAAGAATTAATTTCTCAAATAAAATAAGCATGATAGTTGCAGTTGATTTTGATGGCACAGTCGTTAAACACGAATATCCAAAGGTGGGTGAAAACTGTATTGGAGCAGTTGAAACACTAAAACGATTGGTTGAAAACAAGCATGATATTATTCTGTGGACTATGCGACACGGTAAAGAGTTGCAGGACGCTATTGATTGGTACAAGAAACATGAAATACCTTTGTATGGAGTGAACTGTAACCCATCTCAATCAGAGTGGACTAAAAGCCCTAAAGCATACGCGCAATTATACATAGACGATGCCGCTTTAGGCTGTCCTTTAGATTACGTTATGAACGGGCGACCTTTTGTAGATTGGTTCAAAATCCAAGAAATATTAACAGCAAGCAAAATTATTTAAGTGAAAGTATTTATAACGTCATGTAATCGTTTTGACTTGCTACAACGCACCGTAAAGAGCCTTGTTGATAAACAACAATATAAAATAAGTGAAATTGTTATACATGAAGATGGTGTTGGCGGCAATGTCCCCCGAATGTATCATGGTAGTATTCCTTTAACTGTAAAATATACCAATGGAATCGGTCAACACGCATCAATAGAAAAGTTCCTAAACGAAAACAACGACAAGTATTTTCTTGGATGCGAAGATGACTGGGAGTTTAATAACCACTATGATTGGATAAGTGATTCCCTCAGGGTAATGCAACACGACGAAAGTATTATAAAGGTGTTGTGCAGGGCAGATAGTATTCATCCATGTGTTCACGATAAATTTGTTAGTTGCATTGATGATGAATATACTTATTGTGGAAAACCATCTATCGCTACTAAACAAATTAAATACGGCGAACTTAAAAAGTGGCGAACAACTTGCGACTGGTACGGCTTCTCATGGAATTGCGGGGTAACACGCGCGGACTTGCTAAAACAGTTTATGCCGTTTGGTAAATATGAGCAAGATGTAGTCTTTGATGTTTTTAAGGCAGGGTATAAAACAGTTGAATTAGAAAAGAAGGTATATAAACACATTGGCGAAAATAGAAGCACTCACGAATAATTAAAAAACAAAATAATATGAAGAAAGTAACAATTGAATTAGACCAAGTTGATTTATTTAATATAGCCTGTTTACTAATGGGATATTGTCTCGACAAAGATGCAGAACCAGAAACTTCTATAATTAAATTAGAAAACGTATCAATTCTTACAAAGCAAATGGATGAAACTACTTTACGGGAATTTAAGAACTCTCTTGAGCAGTTCAAATCAAACCAATCTGAAATCACAGAACAAGTAAGATTATCTTTGGAAAAAATAAATAATATGTTTAATTTGATATAAAATGAAAATAACACTATTACACCCTTCGCGGGGCAGGGCAGAAAAAGCACACGAAACATATTTGTACTGGATGGAAAACTCAAGCCCTCAAATATTGGAGGTGCAAGTAGAAATAGAGCATATATTATCAATAGACACAAGCGACCCCCAAGTAGAACAATACAAAAAATTATTTGGAGTAACATCTACTGTAATTGTAAACGATAACGACTGCGTAGTAAAAGCTACTAACCACGCTGCAAAACTTGCAACTGGCGATATATTAATTTACTTATCGGACGATTTCATGTGTCCGAAAGACTGGGATTTATTACTCGTAGAAAAGTTTAAGGGGGTTGAAACACCTATGATGTTAAGGGTGGACGATTTGCACGAAGACCAAGGCGGAAGTGGCATTCAAGGCATTGATATTGCCGTACTAAGAATACCTATAACGAATAGGGCTTTGTATCAAAAACTTGGTTATTTTTGGTTTCCTGAATATAGAAGTTTATTTGTCGATGAAGATTTATTTTGGACTTGTAATAATAACGGATGGCTCGTTAAAGCACCCGAATTAAAGTTTGAACACCTGCATTGGTGCAACGGAAAAGCACCGATAGATGCCACATACCAAGCAACAGAAAAGAATTGGGAACAAGGCAAGGCTCTTTATGCTAAACGTAGTCAAGAAAACTTCCCACTCATTAACGGTTAAAAAATGAAGAAACAAAAGTGTTACATAGCAGGAAAAATAGGCGGGCTTAGTGAAAACGAATATCTAAATAATTTCGCAATAGCAAGAGTGCAGGTAACAGAAATGGGTTACACACCAGTTTGCCCAACCTTATTGCCACACAACCACGATAAAAAATGGGAATCCTATATGAAAGAAGACGTAAAAGCAATGTTAGACTGCGAATTGGTGTACGCCCAAAGGAATTGGAGGCACTCAATAGGAGCAACAGAGGAAATAAGGATTGCCACCATGCTTGGCATTAACATTATACATCAAAAATAATGGGACACTCACAAAATAATGAATCTCAAATAATAAGCGACTACTTTTTAAATAAAGAGTTGTTATGTAAAAAACTATATCTTCTTGATGTGGGTGCAAATAACGGACAAACACTAAGCAACTCATTGGACTGCATAGAAAGAGGTTGGAACGCTACATTAGTAGAGCCATCGGTTAAAGCGTTTAAAGCCATGACTAAGCTACACGCAAACAGATTAGGTGTTGAAATGTTTAATGTTGCAATAACAGACAAAGACGGAACGGCAGACTTTCACGAATCGGAAGGACACGCAGAGCATATATTTGGAGAGAACCACTCCCTGCTATCCTCACTAAAAGAAGATGCAACTAAAAAATGGTCGGAAAAATTCACTAAAACAACTTGTGAAACAGTTACATTTGAAACTTTATTGAGTAAATGCAAACACAAAAAATTTGATTTAATATCAATAGACTGTGAGGGTTTTGATTATGAAGTATTAACACAAATTGATTTAACTAAAGTTGGCTGTAAGATGCTAATTGTTGAAAATAACGGAGAAGATGAAAATAAGTTTGTAGAATATTGTGCTAAGTTTGAAATGCAGTTACACGCCAAGACACCCGAAAATTTAATTTTTACACGATGAAATTAAGTATCTGTATTGCTACATTGCCAACGCGAAAACAGTTCTTCGATGAGCTTACAAATCATTTGGCTGAACAAATATTAGCCCAAGATGCCATTGATGAAGTAGAGATAGTTTCTGAATGCGATAATGGTGAAATGTCTATTGGAAACAAACGCCAAAAGATGTTAGAGGATGCAACGGGAGATTATGTAGTAAACATAGACGATGATGACCGCGTCCCTGATTTTTACGTTGAAAAAATATTAGAAGCTATAAAAGAAAACCCTGATTGTATCGGGTTTAGGGTTGAATGCCATAACATAAGAGAGGGCGTAACAGCATCCGTTTCTAATAAATACAAAGATTGGCTAAGTAACCACGATGGGTTTGACTTTGTTCGTTGCATACACCATCTAACACCAGTAAAGCGTGAAATATCTTTGAAGATTGGGTATAAGGATATGAAGGGGGCAGAGGATTCGGACTACTCATTTAGACTGCGAGATTCAGGGTTATTAAAAAAAGAAGTATATATCAATGAAGTAATGTATTATTATCTATATAACAGGGCAAATGACAAATAAAAAAGACAAACCAGTAATAGTTAGTTTCTCGTGCAACGGGAGGGAGCAATATAATAAAGGCACTCTACGCTTAATTGATTCTTGCAAAGCCTGTGGGTATGATGGGGATTATTTGTTTCAACAAGCCGATGGAAATGTAACCGAACATAGTGGAGTACCAATTACGCAAGGCTCATACCCCCATTCTAAATTATTTAATTGCGCTACCCATAGTGAAGTTCCTTATATGTTTAAATTAGGAATGATACAACTTGCGCGAGAAGCGGGATATGAAAAAATAGTTTGGGTAGATAGTTCGGTTTGTTTGGCTAAACCACCAACTGAATTACTTGAAAAGGCAAAAGAAATAGGTGTTGTTTCATTTGATTGCTTAGGACACCCTCTATGGAAATGGATTACCGATGCAGCTTTAGATAAACTACAAATCACAGAAGAGGAACTAAAAGATATGCCTCAAATAATGGCAGGATGCCTTGTGTGGGATTTTAGTAATCCAGTTGCAGTAGAAGTATTTGAAGAGTGGTTAAAACACGCACAAGACGGTGTTAGTTTTTTAAACGGCACAAGCAATAGAGAAGGTTTTAAAGAACACCGCCACGACCAAGCTATTTTAAGCGCAATACTAAATAAAAGAAAAATAAAATCTTTGCCATATAACCACATGGTACAAGAAATACACGCAAACAATTTAGAGTATGGCGATTATTTTACTTTTGTAGTAAAGGGGATTCAGTAAATGGAAAACAAGTTTGATATAAGTATTTACAACGACGAGTTTTTCGAGTGGCACATGAGATATGCCCGCGAATATTCAATAAAAACAATGGATTGGTTCGTAGAGCAGTACAAACCAAAATCAGTTATTGACTACGGATGCGGTATAGGTTCTTACTTGGAATCTGCCCAAAACAAGGGTGTCGAAAAAATAAAAGGGTATGATATTGGATGGGAGTATGCCAAAAAATATACACCAAAAGAAGTACAACCTTTTATTGATTATTTTGATTGCACTCAAGAAATAAAAGAAGAAAAGTATGATTGCGTTATTTCTTTTGAAACAGCCGAACACATAGAGCCAAGTGGTTCAGATACTTTCGTTTCAAATATTGTAAACTCTGTAAGTGATAACGGTTTAATTTTATTCACAGCCGCACCACCTGAACAACAAGGGGCGGGACACATAAACTTACAAGATAAAGAGTTTTGGATTAAACTGTTTTTAGACAAAGATTGTGTACTAAGCGAGGGAGATACAAAAACAATTTCTGACGAATGGACACTTTTAGGTGCGCCAAAATACATTTGCAGTAGTTTGTTGGTGTTTAAGAAAAAGCAAGTAAAAAAAACACCACTACTATCAGTTCTTATACCGAGTGTACCTGAACGAAAAGAGAAATTAGATAAACTCATTTCACAATTAACCGAGCAAGACACATCAAATGAAGTAGAAATTATATATAACGATTCTAAAAAGTTTGATGAAGGCGGCATAACAGTTGGCGAAAAGAGAAATAAATTAGTGCAAGAGGCAAACGCAAAATATTTGTGTTTCTTAGACGACGACGATTCTATGTCGCCAAATTATGTACAAGCCCTTTTATCAATGTGCCGACAAGGTTATGATGTTTGTACTTTTAGAAGTATGTACAAGTGCGACTACTATTGGGCGTTAATAGATATGGATATGTCTAACCCTGAAAACGAACAAGCAAACCCATTGATAATAACAAAAAGAAGGGCTTGGCATCTTTGTCCCGTTTTATCCTCAATAGCCAAACAACACACTTTTAAAAACATCAATGATGCAGAGGACTGGGAGTGGATGGAACGTGTTTTACAAAATGTAGTTACCCATTGCCATACAAATGAAATTTTACATCAATATAATCACTCAAAAAAAACATCAATAGTTCACAACATCAAAAACAAATAATGACTACACACTCGACTAATAAAGAAGTTTTAGGCTCTTGGGGAGCAAATGGATATTTAGAAACATGGGACGGATATAGCCGTAATTACAGCGAAGACATTTACTCTTTCGTTAAAAAACAACTTGGCGAAAATAAAGACAAAATTACTTTGGAGATAGGTAGTGGAGCGGGTTTTTGGACTAATTTTTTAAATCATAACTCAAAAAAACTAACCTGTTTAGATGTTTTTGCAAAGCCACCACAAATAAGTGAAGGCATAGAGTGGATAGTTCAGGGAGATTCTCAATTTAGTTGCCCACAAATAGATTCTAAGTCAGTTGATTTTGTTTTTTGTTTCGGAGTGTTTTGCCACTTTTCAGTTGAAGACTGGGCGAAATATGTAAAAGATATTCACCGCATTTTAAAAGACGATGGTTCGGCTATATTGATGTTTGGAGATACCGATAAAAATTCAAAAGCAGGATTTCCATTTAATAATTTTGAAACAACCACACAAAAGGTTTCCGAACTTGAATTTAAGTACGAAAGTCTTTTGGATTATAGAGATACGCTACTTTTATTAACAAAGTAATCCGTGAACATAGTCTGCTACTTCATAAACTGGAACGATAGTTTCTATATTCCGTTCCTACACAAACATTACTCAAAGTTTTGTAGCAAAATTATAATGTATGATAACTACTCTACCGATAACAGCGTAGAGATAGCAAACAAATTAGGTATTGAAGTCCGAGTGTTTGGAGAGAAAGGAGTGTTGAATGACTTGCATTACCTTGAAGTGAAAAATAGTTGCTGGAAAGAACAAAGAGGAAAGAATGTAGATTATGTAATAGTAGTAGATGCAGATGAGTTTGTTTATCCTGATTTAAGGTTTAACCGAATGGGTACTGCACCTAAAGTAACGGGGTATAACATGGTTTCGGATGGCTTACCCGTGAATGATATTGCAGAAATAAAAACGGGTGTGTATGCGTCAAACTATTGTAAGCAAGCTATATTCAACCCCAATGCCATAACAGAAATAAACTACACCTTTGGATGCCACACAAATAATATTCAGGGCAGAATAGACAGAAAAGGAGCTTGCAAATTATTTCACTATCGTAACATAGGTGGCGTACAAAGGCTGTTAGATAAGCACAACGAATA